>MDTG01363029.1_pt1 | contig 72820 bp, 51 predicted proteins | sample 811421 | NCBI WGS metagenome assembly MDTG01 (sample SAMN05326645, study PRJNA326480) | marine metagenome | isolation source: seawater | place: Pacific Ocean: South East | collected 2011
CACGGCCTTTAAATTAAGCTTATTTTAAGATTGTTAGGAGCAAACCTTGGCTAACATCAAGTCTGCAAAAAAACGCGCTATTACGAGCGAAAAAAATCGTCAACATAACGCAAGCCGTCGTTCAATGATGCGTACTTACTTCAAAAAAGTAGTTACTGCTATTGAAGCGGGCGACAAAGAAGCTGCACAAGCAGCATTCGCTGTTGCAACACCTATCCTAGACCGTTACGCAACTAAAGGTCTAATCCACAAGAACAAAGCAGCTCGTCATAAGAGCCGTTTAGCAGCTAAAATCAAAGCGCTATAATTTGTTTTTGATGAATATATAAAAAACCGGCTTATGCCGGTTTTTTTTTATTTAGAATTTAACAAATTAATCGCTCAATTTACCTCATTAAATTAATTAGCTAGACAATTTCCAGCTCAGGGTAAAACTTCTTCAGCATCGCTGCAATTTTCTTAGGTGTAAAAGGTTTAACAACAAATCCTTTAGCCCCCTTTTCGATCGCCTCTTTAACATTTTCTACTGTCGAATGGGCCGAAACCATGACCACATTTGCTTCAGGCGAAATTTCATTGATTTGTGAGATAATCTCTTTACCGTCACCATCAGGTAATTCAATATCTAAAAAGATAATATTGAATTCTTTTTCTTTGCATGCGCTTAAACATTGCGCGGCCGTAGAAGCCTCACGCACATTGTCTATACCTAGGTGCATTAATGTTTGATTTAAAAAACTGCGAACCGTGCCTACGTCGTCCACAATAAGAATTGAAAGCTGCGTATCCATACTATTCCTCTTAAACTATGAAGATAAACACTCATTGCACTCAAGAGTGTAACGCATTTAACCTATAAGTGATTTGAATTTGACTATTATATCAAAAACTTCGTTATAATCTCATTATAGATACCTACATTTAAAAGGCCAGATAAGCTTTATGTCTAATAAAATAAAAAAACAATCTTTGCTTGGTAAAACACCTGAACGAAAAAAACCAACGCAAGCCAAGCGTCAAAGACCGTCAAATCAACAACAAGCTCGCGCACAAGTAGCGCAACAAACAGCCCCTGAAGTAGAACTTAAAAAAAGCAAAACACGTTGGTACGCACTCGCAGCTGTTGTATTAATTCTATTAATTACACCAAAACCGATGTTAATCACTTATGAAAAGCTTGGTATGGTCTCACAAAGTGTATTTTGGCCAGGTGTTTTTGGCTATGGTGCAAACTTATTTGATTCAAGCCTCAGCCCGCGCGCAGACCTAAGCCGCAACACTATATACTTATGCCAAGATAAGCATAAACCAGATACTTGTCAGAAGTATCGTGTAACAGAACAAAGCGGTTTTATTGCAGCAATGAAAAAGCTATTAATAGATTAAAAAATCTAATCCGAAAATTAAAAATTACTTGGTTGAAAGCTGTGTAAAAGATCACCATAATGGCGCTCCTTTTTCAACACAGACACGATCAGATACGACCATGCTAAACGAGCTAGATTGGCTTTTAAACTTTACATTACTTGCACTAGGGCTAGGTGCATTTTTTATTAACCAGCTCACATTACTGCGTTTTGCGGCAATTAGCGCGTGTAGTTTATTATTTTTATCGTTTAGTTTAGATCTGATGTCATCAAGCGTTATCTCGAATATGAGCTTGGTGTTGATCAACACATTTTATTTATTCAAGGTCTACACATTTGGCCAATTGAATATCAATCAAGGTTAATCTTCTCCTAAGATAAATTGATAGAATAGGCTATCCCATCTATCATCTTTTATGCCCAAACAGCCTTCTGTTTGGGCTTTTTTTTACTTACAAAATAATTGAACTGAGATACCATAAACGGCGTATATAAATAATTTGGAGGTACCTTATGTCATTAAACGACTTCGACTTATTTCTCTCATCAATGGAAGACGTCAAACCTCTTGAACATGACACAGTTCAATTTGATTCCAAAAAGCAAGGTCCTTCGTTAGCACAACAAGAAAAACGTAAAGCCGCAGAGTGTGATTTAGCAATTGATGAAAATTATTTACGTAGTGAATACGTCGAGCTGTTAGATCCGCATAGCATATTGGCATTTAAGAAAGATGGCGTTCAAGGGCAAGTATATAAAAATCTTCGCTTAGCAAAATATCAACTTGACGCTACCCTTGATTTACATGGTCAGCCCTTGCAACGAGCTCGCAGCACACTATTTAACTTTATTGATGACTGCCATAAAAGAAATATTCGGGTTGTACTAATTCGCCATGGCATTGGCATTAAAAATAAATCACAGCCGGGTATTTTAAAGAGTTACACCAACAAATGGCTGCAAGAAATTCGAGCCGTTTTAGCGTTTCATAGTGCTCTTAAACATCATGGTGGTAGCGGTGCAACGTATGTAATGATTAAAAAGTCAGACGAGAAAAAACACGAGAACAGAGAAATACATTCAAAAAGAAGTTAGTTGAATAAGCGATTGAAGTGCAGCATTTATACCAATACGCTTAATTTAGTAGTCTATTTTGAGGTAACATAGCCTCGTTGATAACAAGGCAAAAATTTCGTTATTTAGTTGTTCTAAATGAAAAATTTTAACCTAGTTAGCGACAGGTTTAATCCCTCAAAAAGATTAAGTATTATCACGGATTGGTATTATACATGCTGCATTAGCTGACAATGATTTGTGGTTATGATTGGCTAATATCAATGGCCTGAGCTGGTTGCTCAGATGCATTAGCTTGATTAAACCATGCTGACACACCTAGAACGATAACTGACACTACGACTAGGCTAAATTTAGCCCCACCTTGATTAGATTTCATAACGCCTCTTTTTATTGTTTTTTTATTGAGCAACAACAGAATAGCAAAGTTACAGATGTTAACAAGGTGTTTATTAAACTAATTTGTAATGCGTCAATAACCTTTTGTTCTATCAACCTGATTTATTAGATTTTTACCCTCAATTAATCTTTTAACATTACCCGCAATTTGCAAAGTGACTGACTCTAAATCTGATAATGCAGCGCAATGAGGCGTTAAGGTTATCTTTTCATGAGACCAAAATGGATGTGTTTTAGGTAAGGGCTCTTCACTAAATACATCAAGCGTTGCACCTCGTAATTGCTCACTATCAAGTGCCCTCAGTAAATCTTCATCAACCACATGTTTGCCTCTGGCAACATTAATTAGCACTGCATGGGTTTGCAGTTTACTAAGAAGTGATTTATTGATAATGCCCTGAGTGTGTTGATTAAGTGGAAGTAAGCAAACGAGAAAATCAATTTGACCAAGCATTTCATATAAACCCTGCTGCGTGTAATACGTATTCACCTCAGAATCATGTTTTTCACTATTAGACCAAGCACTTACTTGAAAACCGTTGCGAAGTAAACGCTTAGCGCAGGCTTTACCTAGTTCGCCATAACCCAAGATACCCACATGTTGATGTGAATACGCTCGCTTTGGCTTCCAAGTGCAGGCTGATTGTTTTAAATAATATTCTTTAAGCCTAAGCTTGTGTGCTAACACATGAGTCAACACATACTCTGCCATGTCATTTGCAAGGTTATCATCAACAATTCTAACAACGGGAACATGCGCTGCTATCTTCGTTAAGTCGATGCTATCAACGCCTGCACCGAATGAAGAAACCGCTTTTAAATTTACCAGCTTAGGCCATAAATCAGCAGGGGCATTCCAAGCCAGTACAAACTCAACTGCTTCGTAGTCAGTACACTCAGACCAAAGCTGCACGTCAACCTCTGGTAATAACGCTTGTAATCGGGCAATTAATTGGCTGCAATCTCGGCCAGTTACAGCTACAAGTAAAATCATTGTCTTCTCCATTTTGCTTCGTACTCGAAGCGCTCTTTAAAAAGTCACACAACTGCAACCTAACTGTCACAGCGAACTCTTACCCTAACCTCATCGCTGAATGCGTTTATGTTTGAGGTTTGTATGATCAGTGTTGATAAAGTAATAGAAGCAAATTTACCACAGTTAGAAAATTCACCAAAAGTAAAAGGCTTAGTAAAGAAAGGTCTGGGTTATTTATTACATGAGCAAGAGTTTGTTGCCTTTGGTGATGCATACCCACACTTACAAGGACTAGAGTTTGTAGAGCAAGTACTTGATGAGCTGGACTTTGACACGCGCTACAAGCCTAAGCAAATGGAACATATTCCGAGTGAGGGTAATGTCGTCATTGTGGCTAACCACCCTATTGGTTCACTCGATGCATTAGCGCTGATAAAAGTATTATCAAGTGTGCGTCCTGACTTAAAAGTCGTTGCAAACCGCATGCTGATGTCAATCACCCCTATGCACTCGTTACTTCTTCCCGTTGATAACCTCTCTGGCACAAGTAAAAAGAAAGAGCTTGCTAATATCCAACAGCATTTAAAATCAGACGGTGCGCTATTAATCTTCCCTGCCGGTGAAGTTTCAAGGTTAAGTCCAACCGGAATAAAAGACTGTAAATGGAACTCTGGCTTTTTAAGGATGGCAAAAAAAGCCAATGCACCTATTTTGCCAATTTATATCAAAGCGAAAAACAGCCCGCTATTTTATGGTACTTCAATGATTTATAAACCATTAGCTAGTTTATTATTAGTCAAAGAAATGTTTAAACAGCGACAGAAGTCACTAGAGTTTGAAATTGGGGCATCCATCCCTCCTGAGTCATATTTAATTGAGAATTTAAAAGATAAAGAAATAGCCCAGCTTATAAGAAAGCAGCTGTATCGACTTATCACTAAAAAACCTCTGCCGTTAAAGACGCAAACCCCCATTGCAAGCCCAGAAGCGACAAAAGATCTAAAAAAAGCCATTGAAGAGTGTGAGTTATTGGGTGAAACCTCTGATGGTATGAAAATTTACCTATATCAATACTGTGGTAGCTCACCAATTTTCCGTGAGCTAGGACGACTTCGTGAAATTGCGTTTCGTGCAGTCGGTGAAGGCAGTGGTAAACGCCGAGATATAGATAAATACGACATGGATTATCAACACCTCGTACTGTGGGATGCTAAGCAACTTGAACTAGTCGGCGCATACCGACTTGCCTGCGCACAAGATATTATAGAAAAACATGGCCGCAAAGGTTTATATACTGATAGCCTATTTAGCTACAGCGATGATATGGATCCGTATTTTGAAAAAGGCATTGAGCTCGGTCGCAGCTTTGTGCAACCCAAATACTGGGGCAGAAAGAGCCTAGACTATTTGTGGTTCGGCATCGGCGCCTTTGTTAATCGTTACCCACAATACCGCTACTTGTTTGGTGCAGTCAGTGTATCTAACGCACTCCCCGAGCAAGCTAAATCGCTACTCGTTCATTATTACCAGCATTATTATAGTGCAAAACAAGTGTTAGCAATTCCAAACAATGAATATCGTCATACCGAATCACAAAAAGAACAATGTGCTCAGTTATTCGCTGGGGATGATATTAAAGAAGATTTTGTTGAACTTAAGCATGTACTCGCCAATATTGGCGCGCAAGTCCCTACCTTATTCAAACAATATACAGAACTTTGTGAGCCAGGTGGCGTACAATTTTTAAGTTTTAGTATCGACCCTGAGTTTAATAACTGCATTGATGGTTTAGTGCTTGTCGACTTAGATAAAGTGAAAGCGAGTAAAGCCAAACGCTACTTAGGACAGATACGCGAATAGTCGTTATAAAATAACTAAAAAAAGTCGGCAAGCGCGCCGACTTTTTCTTTTTTTAATTAAATATATTTCTAAGCGCAGCTAAATATATTTGCTCAATGGCTTTTAAATCTGCAATGGGAACGTGTTCATTAACTTGATGAATAGTATGGTTTCTCACGCCACATTCAATCACTTGCGTGTGCTCATTAGCAAAAAAGCGGCCATCAGATGTGCCACCACTGGTACTAAGCATAGGAAAGCTGCCAGTTACTTCATGCACAGCTTGTTCAAGCTGCTGCAATAAGCAATTGCTTGCTTGATGCATGGTATAAAATGATTCGCACGGGCGCTCCCAAACAAGCGTTAGCTGCGATGCTAAATCTGCCAATGCAAACTGAATTTCTTCTTTAACGTCTTTACTTTTATAGCCATGACTATAACGCACGTTAAAAGTGAGCTCACATTGAGCAGGAACAAGGTTATCTACCACATTAGCAATATTAATTCCGGTCACTTGCAGTGTTGTTGCCGAGCCAGCTTCATCTTTGTGCCAGCAAATTGCCGTTAAGCGCTTCACAACCTCTGCACTTAAATGCGCTGCGTTTATGGTGTTTTCTGGATAGGCAACATGTCCAGCTTTACCTTGAATAGATAATCGAGCAGACAATGCGCCACGTCTGCCATTTTTAATGGTATCACCAACATGCAAGTGACTCGTCGGCTCGCCAACTAGGCAACCATCAAGCACGACGCCTTGTTTGGCTAGACGCTCAGCAATCAATAAAGAGCCGTATTCAGCCTCGCCCTCTTCATCTGAGGTTATTAACCAGTAAAATGTGCCTCGTTTATTGCTATTTTGCGCTAAAAAGCGTTTGGTTGCGCAAAACATTGCAGCAACACCACCTTTCATATCTGCCGCGCCACGGCCATAAATATTGCCTTCAACTATTTCGCCGCTAAAAGGGTCAACTCGCCAATCACCTTGAGCGGCAGGCACCACATCAATATGACCCGAAAAAGCAACAACAGGCCCATCACCAAAGGTTACTTTAGCGATTAAGTTAGTAACGTGATTAAAGCTAAACACCTCACATTCAAAGCCCAATTGGCTTAACTTGTCCTCAAGCCAATCAATCGCGCCTGCTTGAGCAGGTGTTACCGATTTAAATCGAATCAAGGTTTGTAATGCTTTTACCACCTCAAACTGTGCTGATGGGTGTGATACTAATTCAACATTTGATACCAAACTCATAATAACCCTAGTCATTTAGAAAGCTTGGGTTATTACAACGAGAGATTATGACCGCAGTGTGAAAGTTAAATTAATGATTTCCTTCTTCGATGAGTGTTTCTTGGGTCACCTTAGCAATCTCTTTGTCTTCTTTCGTTAATTGTGTTCGTTGCCAACGACCTGCTGCGAACCAAAGATAAGTAATTAGCGCCACGAGTACATTGGTGATTGCAAAGGAATACCATATGCCCTGCGGTCCAAGTGAGGTATGTTTAGACAAAATATACGCTGTTGGAAATTGGATAACACACTGTGAAAGCAGTGAGACAACCATAGCATTAAGCATGTTACCTGAAGCTCTAAATGCAGCAACCACGCAAAGCTGTACGCCTATTCCGCCCCAAGTTAAACACATAACGCGGATAAACTCTGCACCACCAGCAATCACAGATTCATCATCGGGAATGAAAAAAGCCACCAAGTATTCAGCGAATACATAAGCTATAACGCCTACTAATGTCAGGCCTAGCAGCCCCCAAAGCGAGGCTAAACGTGTTATTTGTGCAGCACGCTGTGGGTTTCTCGCCCCCATATTTTGACCAACCAAGGTCGAAACAGCCATTGAAAGACCCATTGCTGGGATCATCACCATTTGCAAAATATTAGATCCTACACCATAAGAGGCAATGGTATGCGTACCAAAGCTAGCCACCAAAAACGACATAATGATTAAACCAAATGCTCTCGCTGATAGTTCAACCGACCCAGGAGCCCCTAAAAAGAAGGCTTGCTTCATATATTGCCAGTCTGGTTTAAAACTAGAGAGTTTAAGTTGAATACCATGACGGCCACGTAAAAACACCCATACTCCGATTGCAGCCGCTAAGCTTTGCGTGATAAGTGTAGCTAATGCAGCCCCCATTACGCCAAAGCCAGAGAACTCACCAAAACCAAAAATCAGTAAGGGATCGAGCACAAAATTGAGTAACACAGTACCGCTTACTATATAAAGCGGCACCTTGGTTTGCCCTATGCCACGCATTAGAGCTTGAAACATGGCATAAATAAACACAAACACAACGCCAATAAATGATACATGCATAAATTTAAGGGCATCACCAAACACTTGCTCTTCAACACCTAATAAAGTCAAAAAGTAAGGTGATAGCACATAGCCAATTAAGCCAAGTAAGGCTGCGGTTATTGTCACCATTAACATGGTTTGCGCAGCAACATGATTTACCTTATCTTGCTGGCCAGCTCCCATATATTGAGCAGATAAAATAGCGCCCGCCATAGCCAACCCAGAGCCAATAGCAATCACTAAAAAAGTAACAGGCATACTGACAGAAACAGCAGCTACTTGCTCTGCCCCTAAACGTCCTACCCAAAATGCATCGGTCAGCTGATAAGCCGACTGCAAAATATTGATTAAGATGATCGGGATACCTAATTTAAGTAGCGCTTTTGAAATCGAGCCATGAAGAAATAAATGCTGGGGTTCAGCCATGAAAAACACCTAATAAGCAAATAACACCGTTAGTTTACCAGCCGTAAATGAATATAGAGTCAATAAGAGTCAATCTTTTTTTTGCTGTACCCGCTTAAAAACTTAATCTAAATCAATAAATGCCTTCACTTAGTTCAAACATTTTTGAAACTTTGATCTAGAACAGGTTTTGTCCGCTTCAACTTGGTAATAATAGCGTCAACCAAATAAGACAAGTAGTTCGCGGAGAACAACATGAAAACTAAATTAAGCATTGCATTACTTACTTCACTATTAGCACTCTCTCCTGTTGCAAACGCAAACTTAAGCGTGAACGTAGGTGCAATTAATGTAAACCCTGATAACGACAGTTCAAAAATCAATGAAGCACCAACATTAGGTCTACGTGCAGATGATGATACTCAATTAGGTATTACTGTAGATTATGCGCTTGATGACAATTGGGTAATTGAATTAGTAGCAGCAACACCTTTTAGTCATGATGTTCAAGGTGCTGGTGGTTTAGCAGGTAACAAAATTGCGACAATCAAACATTTACCACCAACACTTTTAGCGCAATACCACTTCTTAGACTCAACTTATAAGTTCCGTCCATTTGTGGGTGTTGGTCTTAACTATACAACTTTCTTTGATGAGAAACCTTCAGCAGCTTTAAAAGCAACACTAGGTACTGACGATGTAGAAGTTAAACTAGATGATTCATTTGGCTTTGCAGCTCAAGCTGGTTTTAACTACATGATGAGTGAAAACTGGGGCCTTCATGGCATGGTTTCACTAATCGACATCGATACAGACGCTACAGTTTATGCTGACGGCGCAAAAGCATTAACTTCAACTGTAGAAATCGACCCAGTTGTTGCTATGTTCGGTGTTAAATACAAATTCTAACTTTCATTTTGTGAAAGCCCATACGCACAAAAAGGCCATATATTGGCCTTTTTTATTTAATTCTCATAGCCAATTCCATATTAAAAACTAGCTTAGTGTATCCTCTCTGACCAACTAATGAATTTAGGTTGCACCTCAAAAATAAACCATTTTATATCATTAGTTTTTAATTTTTATTTAGTTAACGCTTCTCATTTTTACCGTTTTTGACTGCAATATCTGAATTTTCAGAGCCCTAGACGTGTTGTTCCCACCCCTACGCAATTATAAAATGACCGTAATAATTTTGACCTATTTAAACTAAACTAGGTGTCAGCTTGAGGTGTTAATTGAGAATAGTTATTAATTCCTTGGTGTTAATTCTTTGCGCAACTTTATTATCATGTAAAGTAAAAGACCCCAATGAAGATAAACCACAACAACAAAAGCAAGATTCAATTAGTGACCGTGAAGCATTAATTGCTGGTTCTACTGACGTCGAATTTACTATAACAGATGAGAATCAAGCGCCTCTTAGTAATGTAACTGTTTCTGTAGCAGCTCAAGAGTATCTCTCTGATGTAAATGGACGAGTCTCTATCAATAACCTTTCATTTGGTAACCATGCAATTTTCATTTCACAAGAAGGCTACTTTCCTAAAGCCGGCATATTAGTGAATCAACCTAACTTTTTCACTTCCCATATTCAGTTAGAAACAAAGCCTGCTAACTCAAAGAGTTTGCTATTTGCAGGTGATACAATGTTTGGTCGACGTTTTCTAGACCCCAAGTTAGACACCATGGGTACATCAGTACCTGATGTTAGTAATGCGCTAATTAGACCTGACTCAGCGCGAGAAGACAGTATTGCGATTACCAACCAAGTGGCAGCACTGTTTAGGGCTGCTGACTTTTCATCAGTCAATCTTGAGTCGCCAGTGACGACAATGCCAACGAATGTACACCCAACCAAAGAGTTCAGTTTCTTTTCATTACCAGAATCATTGCAAAGCCTAACTGAAATTGGCATTGATTATGTCGGCCTCGGTAATAATCACATCTATGACTATTTGCAAAATGGCCTTGAAGATACCTTGCTTGAAGTCTCAAGTGCAGGATTTCTTAATAGCGGTGCAGGCCTTAACGACTCTGAAGCATTTAAAACTGTCTCACATAACCTTGAAGATGTTAACTTAACACTTTTTGCAGCAACCACAATTACGGGAAAAGAGCACCAATATACGTATGTCGCTGATGCGAATAAAGGTGGGGCTGCGGATTTGACTAACTCAGAAGAAGTTAGAGCAGTACTTGAGCAACTTGATCCTAATGATTTTGTAATCGCACAAATGCATGGTGGCGATGAATACTCATATACACCTTCACCCTATATAGGTAGCCGATTTAAGGTTCTTTCTTCGCAGAACACCGATTTATTAATTGGCCATCATCCTCATATTGCTCAAGGGTTTGCTGTATATAATAAAATACCGGCCATATTAGGTTTAGGTAATTTTGTATTTGACCAGCCTAGACTTGACACTTTGTTAGGTCTTGCTGTGATGCTTGATCTTGATACCCAAAGCCAAACTATTAATCGCGGCTTTGCCTACCCAATATATTTAGAGGACTATAAGCCTCGATTCACAAACGGTTTTTTAAGTCATTATTTATTGAGAAGAATCGCTGAGCTTTCTGATGATAATATTACCCTTATCCCCCGTGAAAACTACGCAGAGATATACTTTACAGCTAATCAAGCAAGTAAAAAATCTCAGCAAGTGACCATTGATATTGACGCGACTACAGACATCATCGATTTAAGACAGTATTCGCCATCATCGGCAGCCTATGTTTCATCTATTGAAGTGAACAATGAAGCGCTTGATAACCTTTTACTTGGCCGTGATATTATGGTGTTTGGTGATTTTGAAGATTGGGACAATGACACCGAAGCGTTTGAAGTAAGTCGCTGGGATCACAGTAGTGAAAGCGTTTTACCTTGCACTGATAACCCATTTAATGGCTTGCAAGCACTGTGCTCAACTCGTGATAAATTTGATAATACTCCTTCTATCATTCCATTTAGACATACAATGCGAGTTATGGAGTTAACCGATGAAGCAGGCGAGCTTGATCTCAGTAAAGACTTTTCATTACTAACCTATTTACAGTCTGAAAATGGTGGACAGTTCGAGGCATTACTGACCTATACCACTGAAATCGATGACCTTACCTTTGCAGAAAACCTAGTTCCAGTCAGCGAAGGAGGCGATCAGCCATGGCACGCTTTTAGCTATGATTTTAGTTTACCTTCAGATGAAAAGACACTTGGGCCTAAAGAGCTCCCCCCGCGTGGCGTAAAATTACAGTTTAGGCACTATCCACCGAATACAGGTGAAGCAATCACTCGCCTAGATGATGTCGCTATGATTAGCTGGCAGCAAAGTATTAACCTAAAAAACGGACAATGGAAGACCGATAAAATGCACGGTTTCGACTTTTTAAAAGTCAATTCAAGTGGTGAGGTAAGTTTAAAGCTTACATTCACTGTACTTGATTAAGGAGGAATTTTGGCTGCATTACAACAGTTGTTGCGATTAACGCAACAAAGAGCCTTTTGGTTCACTGTTTTCTTATTTGCGATTGTGCTTTTTAGTAACCTGCTGAACATATTTCAAGCGAGTGATGCATTTTTCTATAAAAAAATAAGTTCGTTTAGTAGCACTCAGAAAACAAACGTTGTGCTCATCACAAGTGAAAGTCTCAGCACTAATCATTCAGACTTAGTCACTCAGCTATCCGAGTATCAGCCAAGAGCAATCATCATGTTAGCTGATGAGCCATTACAGCCTGCAACCAAGGAAGGGGTTTTCTATCCTTATGCTGGTAGTGATTATTGCATGCCAAAAGTGGAAATTTGGGCAACCTATCAAATGCGTATCCCCGCTGCTGATAATCTTGAATGTGAAAGTGTATGGCAAGCTGTTTTTAATTATAACCATGACAAATCTAAACTTATTAATTTCAGATTAGACGTATCTGCGCTTCCAAAATTTACCGCTAAGCGAATACTTAACTTCGACGTTATGAGTGAACAACTTGAAGATAAAGTGCTCATTGTTGGTCAACAAGCTGCTGAATTTAATGTAAATATACATGCTCCTAAACTTGAAGGCCTAAATGATCCTTTACTTCTTTTTGCTTACATCGCTGATAGTATTGAGAAAAACAGCACTATAAATGAGCTTAATTTTGCTATATCGGTAGTATTTGCACAGGTTTTTGTGTTTACTTTGCTGTTTTTCTATCAAAAAATATCTATAAGTTATTCATTTCTAGTCGCTTTCGGCATAACTATATTTTGGTGTGCTGCCGGCTACTTTTTAGTGAACTTTACAAAACTTTTCATTCCAATTGGTCAATACATCACACTGACCTTTGCAACTTTAATTTGGGTTGTAGTTGCTCGAAAAATTTCTGAAGACAAAGAGCTCACAGCTGATGTAAATAACATTCAGCAGATGATGATGGGCCGTTATATTCCTCAAAGTTTTATTGAGCACCCATCCCCATGGGATCCCATTATTCAATTAATAAGTCAGCAATTAGATCTGGAGAAATCAATCTTTTTAGCCCGTAAAGAAGACGACCACCGAGTAGTTGAAATTCGCGCAATAAATTGCCAACTCGATGATATCCAAGAAATGAGAAGAGACTATCAACGCACACCTTATAGTAATGCGTTAAAGTCATTAGGCATTGTGAAAATAAACCGTCCTTTTTTTAAACAGGTCATTAAAGGTGAAATTGAATTCATTGCGCCACTTGTATACGCTGGTGATGTACGTGGCTTTTGGGCTCTATCAATTGTTCCTAACCAAAGCTTTCATCAGCAAGCGTTTGAAAAAAACGTTAATAAGTTTGCTGCCCAAGTTGCTGAGCTCCTATTCCATTACCATATATTTAAAACAACACAGGCTAAGAATCGAACTCTAATTAATAGACTACTTACATTTAAGCTTCACGAATCGGTTAGCCAGAAGGTTAAAAGCTCACTTAATGAAATGGAGCAAAAGCTAACCACCTTAGAAATGGTATTTAACCATACCAGTCCTGCTACAGTGTTATTTAATTTGTTCGGTCAAATTATTCAAACCAATGCTTCTTTAGAGCACTTTGCTAAGCAGCACCAAATTGCTATTTTTGAAACGACAGCCCTTGATTTACTTTGTCGAAGTTGCGCACTTGATATCGAAACTGCAAAAGGGAAATTACGCTACATAACTCTAAATAAAGCCACTGTTGAGCTACCTGCTAACCTAGATAAACATAGTTATACGCTTATTATTAGAGCACTTCATTCCGATAACTCGCAAACCGCATCCGGTGCGCCTTTTCAAGTGTCTGGAATATTATTTGAATTTATTAAAGACACTCCAGAAGTAATTCCGGAGGCTAGACTTTAATGGACTTCGTTTTAGCGCTTTTTCCTGCAGGTAGCGGACTGGGTCAATCCGTTATTACAACTGTTTGGGTCGGGACTTCCGTTGTATGCCTACTCAATTTGCGCTTTGGATTTCCACTTACAGGCCTTGTAGTTCCGGGTTATCTTGTGCCATTACTCATAATTAGCCCCACCTCAGCAGCAGTTATCATTATAGAAGCTATTGTTGTATATGGGTTTATGCGTATAAGTGCAAGTTACTTGATGGAGCGCTTTGGTTACAGTGAAATGTTTGGCAGAGACCGCTTTTTTGCCATCATCTTAATCAGTATCTTAGTCCGTGTTTGTATGGATACTCTATTTTGGCCAATCATAGCTGACCAGTTAAGCCTATGGGATATTACTTTTGATTATGCATCTCAGCTTTATTCTTTAGGTCTTATTATTATCGCATTAACAGCTAACGTAATGTGGAATGGCGGTTTTAAGTATGGTCTGAAAGTAAGTTTTATTCAGTTATTCATCACTTATATATTGGTGCGATTTGTACTCATGCCGTTTACCAATTTTAGCATCGCTAATTTAGGTATAATGTATGAAGCTGTTGCCGCATCTATTATTGCTGCCCCTAAAGCCTATATTATTTTGGTTATTACAGCCTTTTTGGCCTCTCGTGCAAATTTAAAGTATGGCTGGGAATTTAACGGTATCATGCTACCTGCGTTATTAGCTTTACAGCTAACGCAACCAAGTAAAATTTTAACCTCATTTATAGAAACTGCCGTTATATTAACGGTAGGAAGCTCTCTGATTCATTATACTCGCCTAAGGCATGCACATATTGAAGGTGCCAGATTACTGATGCTATTTTTTACCATAGGCTTTATTTTTAAGCTTGTTTTAAACTATATCGTCGTTTGGTTCTTTCCAACGGTTAAAGTAACCGACACCTTTGCATTTGGGTATATGCTCGCTACCTTACTTGCCCTTAAGATTTATCAAAAAAATGCACTGGGTCTGGTACTTAGAGCTACATTTCAAACTTCTGTAATAGGTGGAAGCCTTGCCATTATTGTTGGCTTTTTAGTCATGCTTGTGCCTTCTTTACTAATAAAACAAAGTATTAGCCCTGAAGCAGAAAACTTACAAGTCATAACACTTAACCAGCAAGTGAGTCAGTATAAAAGCTATTTATATACCACTCGCTCCAATAGAGTAACGGTAAGTAGCTATAAAGCAAGTCAAGCTGTATCTGACTTCAAATATGCTATTTATCAACTGAACAAAGCCATCGAGAATAAGCAAAAAATGGGGCATCTCAGTGCCATGTTCAATTCTATCGGCTTTAAGCTTGTGAGTGATGATAATTATGTATATCTAATAGATATTGTTGAGAATCAACAACGTGGTTTATTTGTAATTAATAAAAAACCACAGACAAATTTAATAATCACTGTGCCCTACCCTATAACTGAGGGCCTTGCTAGTGACTCTGCAGCTCTTATCTTTCAACACTTAAAAAGCAAAGCACTCGTTTTTGGAGCCACAAGGACGCCTCAAGTAACGTTGACGAAAGAAAATCAACAAAGTCCATTTTACCAAGCTTTCATTAATGCATTGGAAATTAATGAGCTGTTACAGGTTCGCGAATCTAACCGTCATACTGCAGCTTTACTCAAAAGCACTCCTAGTGATTTAAAAAGCCAGTATTGGATCTTTAATCGACTTCCAGAATCTATAAGTCAGCGCGAGATCCATGAATTTTTAGGCAGTGAAGCAACTTATTTTGGTAAAGCCGCCAAAAGTAGTTTACCAGCAACAGACTTTACCGGGTCTATGCTTGAGGTCTTTCTTGATGGAGATAATTACACCAATATTTTGGCGTATATTTACCGTGAAAATTATCGCTATAGTAATTTAAAACTTAATATTATCAATGAAGATATGGCTCATATTGTCGATGACTTTTCCGCTTATATCAGCAGTAAAGGCAGTTTCAATTATCAGCCATTAACTCACAGCCAAGTAGCCCTTTGGGAATTTGAAGTCTTAACACCACTTTATAAGTTAATTGAGCAAATTGGCAACTCATCACTTAATGAAGATGTATTAAATCACTTAAAACAGATTAATGGCACAGCCGAATTACTCAATTACCAGCTACAACTTGTACAAAATAGTAATGGGCGATACATACTGCTTAGCCCATTGCAAAGTAATGATACACAGGCTCTTGGGCAAGGTATATATGCATTTTCACTGAGTAAACATGAAGCAATCAGTTTAAGTGTCCCAAGGCCAATATTCGAAGGGAATACGTTAAGTTTCGCAAGTGAGCTTTTCACTAATTCAAATGCTGCCAACTTATTAATTGCAGGTGCACATCCCTACGCTCACCCTGAGGCAAATGTTCTTGCAGCAAATAATGTCGGTTCATTATTCAATGTTGTTCATCAAAGCTATTCACGTTTTAAAGCACTGCAACCAAGCTTAAACATTCAGATCCGTAGCCACAGTGCGCCATCATGGATCCGCCCTAACGCAATTGCATTTTCAAATACCCAAGTAAGGGATATTGCAACTCCTCTAATGGAAAAGCTCACTAAAGACTTAAGCAGTCTAGGAGTCAGCTATCAAGTAGTAGAAGGTCAAAAAGCCACTAGGGGCCTCGAAATTGGTAGTTCGCCACAATATGGATATCAACAGTTTAATTCAAACAGTGAACTGGCAACCTTATGGATTGCATCTGACTTTAAAGAACAGTTTTCAATTGATCAAAACAGCCTTCTGATGCGCCTTCTCGCTATCTCGAATAACCCGACTGTAACCACAATAAATCTAGCTACTTTGTCGCCTTCAAACTGGGCAGCGCTCACTAGCCATGATAAACAAATAATCCAACGAAAAATTAATAAATATACTGCTGATAAACAAACTGCGGCCTTAAAGACGATATGTTCTGAACTAAATGAGTGTGTATTACAGACAATAAAATTAGAACAGTTGAATAAATTCGTACTGATGATCAAAAAGCAAAATAACCTCATCGCCATCTATAACCCAGCTAGCAATCAACTGATTGATATAGATGTTTTTAACAACATGATGGTTGGAGGCTTTAATGTATCTAATTAAACGCTTCCTAGCTATCTTAGCTATTATCACTGTTTTATTAATCGCCTTATTTACTTGGAATAGCTTTTTGATTTGGCTGGATTCAGCAGAACCGGTAAACCCAAAAACCAGTAAAGAGACTCGCTCAAAAGTTCAATGGTTAAGTACTAAAAAGCCACTGACTTATACATTTTCTAATCAGCGGACTCACTCACTGCGTATACTTTCAAATGCTGTATTTGATCAATCGGTTACTCTTGATAAACCAGTTAATTATGCCATCAAATATACTCTTTATAATGATAAAAAAGAGGTGATCTTAGATGAAACTTACCACCACGCTTCAAAGCTAGTGAACCAAAGTGAAGAGCAACAGATCAAACAAATCATTGAGAATAAACAATCGCTTAATGTTGCGTCTGGGCAATCATTTTACCTGCCAATAGCTCATTACCCTACGGCAAAAAGCGTAGCGTTATTACTTATCCCTGAAGAAAAATCAATTCAAGGCGTGGTAGTTCGAGTTCATGCGAAAACCCCCGTTCAAAACGTTGATCCACTTAATAGTTGGTTAAAACGGCCTCTAGATAGACGTAAGCGCGCAACTGATTACCTTACCATGGGTGAAAATACTCTAACAAATACTGAAATAACGAATGCAATGGCATTTTGGTGGCAAAAAATTGCACCACAAGGTATTCCTGAAATCGACTTTAAGTCAGACATCCTATACGAAAGCTTACCGTATAATGTAATTAGTTATGACTTCAGTCAGCAGCAGTATAGCCTTGCAGCTTATTATACTAGAGGTAGTTTGTGTGCCAGTGTCAAGTTAGATGAAAGTGATAGCTTAATTTTCACTGTCAGTGATAACCAAAAACCCCCTTCATTGATCTGGTATGACAAACTTCAGTTTGAAGCGCCAAAAAAAATAAACTTTACTCAAACTGATGAAGTAAACACGTACAAAACCCCATTACTTAATGCGGGGTTAATTACAATCTGCAGTGAAAAAGAATTGTTAACTCAATGGCGAACAGAGTCTGGGGCAGTTATTTTAACAAGTTATGCTGGCAGTTATTTGATAAACCCAAAAGTGTCAGTTGAATTTGATATCGTCCCTGAAAGCCATCTAAATTTAGAACTTAGAGCATTAAATAGCAGCCAAATATACGTAACTTTATACGACAATAATAAAAAACAAATCGAACGATATGCCGTCACTATAAAAGGTGAAGCATCTAAATTTGACCGGTTAATTGCTAGCAATACCCAGAGACAAGCGGTAGGCATGCTCACATCGTATTACCTGCGTACACCGCAACAAGCACGCTATATTAAAGTTGAATCTAGCGACGATGTATACCTGCGTGTAAAGTCAAGACTCGCTAACTTTCATTATCAACGCCGCACTGCACATCAACCGCTTACGACTGAATCAACAGATGGCTTTTATGATATTGCAGCCTGGTATGAGCAAAAAGCAAGTAACCATTACGACTTGGCGCAGCGAGAACATTTCGTAAATATTCGTACTTTCACTCCACCTAGAGATATTGAGGAAACAACAACATACTACCAATCTAAGGAATTATTTAATGTTTTGCCATTATCAAATGTGGCACTTGGTTTAAATCCAAAACGATATTATGAAAAGCCAGAGCCATCACAAGAATTTAATTTTGGGATCTATAATAACAATCACTACTTCCCCTCTTCTGGCGAAAACGATAACCGGCTGATATTAAAAATAAATAACAATAGTGCTAATGAAGTCAAAACCGCTGATATCTCTTTGTCAGAAAAAATGAAATTAATTGATGAAGCAAATACTGTTTATCAAAATTGGTACGGTCATCGCCCTTGGGTAAAACAACGCCTTTACCAATTAGATAAAAATAAGCCAATTAAGCTGCTTTATTCGAAGAACAAACACCCAATAAGCATTGTCTTTAAAGCATTTCGTACTCAAAGTAATAAACCTATTACATTGAGTCTTGAACATACTGCTAATTACAAACTTGGCCTGACTAGTGAGTACAGTATTGCAAAGCAAAGTTATCAGCTACATAACTCTGAGCTATTAGAATCATTTTTAATTCACCCTAAAAAGAGCCAATTAGCTAGCTATCCTAGCGTTACATTCAAAGTCGCTAATGATATAGATTCTTTGCAGTCCGTGACTTTAACCTCTTCCGAAACGATTTGGCTATCAATACTTGAAGAGTATCTTGTAAAGGATCAGAAAGTAAGGTGGCGGAATAATGAACAATAAAATTATCGTTACTGTTCTTATATTATTTACCGCTGCATGTTGTGAGGCCGCTCAGCTAGAAAAACTCACTTCCAGCCTACGAGTTTGGTTGAATAACCAACAACGTGTACCAGAGCACTTTTCCATTAAGAATGGGGCTTTAGTAGCCAATAAGTCTCTTTTTTCGGGTGGTGAAATACATTTTAAAGCAAAAGGGAACACCTGTATTTCTTATGCTCCACATAGATATTTTGATAAACACACATTGCAAATTGCTAAAGCCTTATTTAGTGAGTGCCAAGTGTTATTGACTAATACGAAACACCGAAATAGCCGTGATTCCGATGGCAAAATAATCGATTTTAGCAAATATAAAAATAGCAGTAGTAACGCATTTATACTTGCGTACAGCAGTTCAGTTAAATCATTTTCGATTTATCAAATCCATGGATTTGCAAAGGAAAAGCGAACCACAGAGCAAGGACGAAAAGCAGATATTATTTTAAGCGAAGGCCATGTATTCGCCTCTAAACGAACTTTAGACATTGCTCAATGCCTCATTAATAAGCTAGGTATTAATGCATTGGTTTATGGGCGCGGTGTGCATGAGTTGGGTGGAACACACAATGTTCTTAATTCGCTGGCTCCTGTTAATAGTCAGTTTTTCCATATCGAGTTAAGTCGCGAGCTGCGAGAGCAGTTAATAATTAACAACCAACTTTTAAAGCAGTTTAGCCTATGCCTTACTTCATAATAGCCTTTATAACATTAACGCTGCTAGCCTATAAACCAGCTCTTGCCGTACAACAAGAACATGCTGTTCTGCAGCCTCCTATCTGGTTAAAAACCTCTCCAAAGCTAGACGTGCTCGCAACCACACAAGAGATGCAATTTGATTCGTATGAGCATCAATATTTATGGCTACCCGAAGGGCACTGGTTAGAGTTCAACCCTGAGTTATTCGACAAGTTCATTATGAGTGTGGGTAACACACAATATATACAGCAACGAGTTCAAATGGATCGTGACTTATTATGTTTAGAAAAACGGTGTCAACTTCCTGCTCTTGGGCATAACCGTGTTGTAGCGATTCAAAACCGCCAAAATGAGCGGGCTGAATTTTCTGCGCAAGTCGGTCACTATCAAACCAATGTTGATAGCTTTAAACGAGCCCTAAAACTTGCTAAGCCATCAGTATTACTTTCTTCAAGAAAAGGCAGCGAACGGTTTTATAAGTTCGATAAAGGTGATGAGGTCACTCTATATTTTCCTGATGCAAAAAAAATTAAGCTTTCGGTCAGAAAGAATATGGAGTCTTTAGATAGCCATGGTGCTGTCTATGCCTACACAGATGAAGTTCTTACTGCAAAAGTTAACATCATCAATAACCCGGCCCTTGAATACCAAAACCAAAATGTTGGCTTGGTGAATAGTGACTATTTAGCTATTGATGCGGGCCAATATTTAACCATTAAAAGCTATGCCGATTCGTATGTAAAAATATCGCAAAGCCACAGAGCCATATACGATGATTCGACAGCCATAAAAGTTGAAGAAAAACTACTACTCCCCTACTGGTTAAAAACTGCCAATGATGCAATGGAATCAGTTTACAATGAGTATTCGCTGAATGTTTTTAGTGACAGTGTATTTACAAAAAATAACTCCCTCGCAGTTAAGCGCTACTATGATTTGCTTAGCTTAATGTCCACACAAACTTTACTAGAAGGGAGCAGCGTAGTTCATGCTTCGAGCCAATCAAAAAAACGGCTAATTACTGAACTTGAAGAGCAAAGATTAGTTGATGATCAATTTTATCCACGCATTAATAAACAGGTCAGACATATTACGTCGCTTTCACAGATGGCTTTGAATTTTGACTTATTAAGCCAAAAACGAGTCACGCCGTGGCTTACCTTCGTTGCCCGTAGTAATAAAGACAGTCAATTTAAACTTAATGTTGGTGATAAAAGCTGGTTGGTTAATGTTAAAGCTACAAAAGAATACCAAACAATTCACGTCTCAGTGCCATTAAACAGCAAAACGATGACAATTCAGAAAACCACTGATGATGTGCCTGGTATTGATTTTGCTGTTTATGCCAGGACACTTACAGATTTTCCAAGTAATGAAGTACTTTATTTACAACCGGGAACCCTTTCTGAAAAAAGCCCTATTACAGCAGAGCTAATAACTGAGCACTTAAGGAAATTATATAGTGACTATTTAGCGCTAATTGAGCCTTATGCCCCAGCAAGAAGAAAAATTAAATTAGTTAATTGGCAGCAATCTTTGCTAACAGCTAAAGACTTAGCTAAGTCAGCACCTTTAGATGCGCTTGCCTTTTTAAAACCATTAACTCAAAACCCAAATCCACAGGTTGCTATTGAAGCATGGCAAATTAAAATAAATATTTTGCGTGAACAACAACAGTTTCATCTTGCAACAAGTTACTTAGAAGGACTATACAAGAGTACTCAACAAAGGGAATTACAGGAGTTTGCTTTAAAGTCTCTATTAAAAACCTACCAAGATGAGCACCAAGAAATAAAGTTGTTTGCTCTGTGCGCAGGAAACCAAAGCTTATTGGAAGAATGTAATAGTATTCTCACTAAGCTTGCAACTAAACAACAGAAAAATAGACTCGCAATATGGCTTTTAAACAAAAAGGATGAAACTCACACAATTAAGCAAGCTTATATGGCACTTGACTACCACAGTTTAAGTCCTGGATTAAAAGCTGAAGATAAGCAATATGAATTACTTTCTGGAGCCCAAGAAACATTAATAAACTCTCAAGGAAAATTGCAAAACACTGTGCTTTCACAGCATATGCCCTGGAAGTACACTGCGATAGAAGCGGTTAATTTAAGTATAAAAGCGCGCACAGAAGCCAAACAAAACGGCGAGTATCAAACTGCTTGGTTAAAGGCTGATAGTCAATACCAACATAAATTAATGCCAATATACAGCGATATTCCATCAACAACACTCATTGTTGAAAGCCAAAAAGCGGCTTCTGTTGCATCAACAATGATTGTGAGTCTGAAAGCAGGAGAGACACTCACTCTATCAGCTGATCAGAAAGCCTTTATAGAGTTTAAAAATATACCTGACGCATTATATGAAGCTTTTGATTACCGCTCTGATGCTGCAAACCAGCTTGCTACAGACGATATTATGTCATTAGTTTACGCCTATGATGCCACACAAAACGACCTTTTAATTAATGGCTTATATCTATTATCTAAAAAGCGTTTAAACAATAATGAATATACGCAACTATTACAGCGAATAGCTACAATTCCTGCGAGTGCCGCATCGACCTTTTTACAAAATAGAATAGAAAGTTTTGGCCACTGGCAACCCTTAGATAGCCTAATCGATTATGCAGGTACGCGTCTTTTTAATATTCAAAGTGCAGCACAAACTAGCTTTGCTGATAGGTTTAACCAATTCAAGACGCATCTAAAAAATAATGATGGTTTATTGATTCGCCCATTTCATACCCTTTATATAGATTTGGCCGAAACAGAGGCAGAACAAATTCGCTTTGTATTTAATTTTTCTACCGCAGAGCTTGCCCAAGCTAATGTGGCAAACTTATCCATACAACTGGCTAACAGTTTAAAAATATGGTCTGTTACGGAGCAGCAAAGCATTCCCTTTACATTTAATAAACGGGAGTTAGATAATAATGTCATTGCCCTACACTGGCTTAACCCCTATTTATCTCAACAACTAAAAGTTGAAGTACAGCAATATATTGCGGGTCGGTGGAGAAAGATAGAATTACCTACAACGCTACTATTTTATTCTGTTATTCCCACTACCCCTTTGCTTGCGACTTTAAATGCAGATCGTTTAATCAAGTTAGAAAAGATAAATAGCTATAGTCGAAGTGAACGCCAATTTTTCCATCCTGCAGGCAAAATTGAAGTCAAATCATCGGAACTTGAACATGTTCGCCTGTATACTTGGGAGCTTAGTGATCTCAATAATAAGATTTCAGAATTTACACAAGCACAAATTCCTTTGCCTGATTTAGTAACTTATCGAGTACCAGAAAAGCAAACAATTGTAAGTGATCAAAAGTCATTTCAAAGTGATGATCTTAATTGGCAAGGTTTTATACAATTTGACCAACAAGAAATATTTCAAACCGCTGAAAATATCCCAACCCAACAGAGCATTGATATTGGCGCTCGTTTACGTATTAACGACGACAATGATTGGTACAAATTAGAAGGTTACTACTCATTTAGTAAAGAACAAACGGATCTAATTGCACTCAATGGTTACTATTCATGGCAAGATGATACAACTCCTTGGTATGTTGATGCGCAAATTCAAAGCCGTTGGCAACCAAGTCATAATGGATTTGATCTTCAATATGCCCTTGATAGTAGTTTCAGTGTAGGACAAAAATGGCAACGTGATTCTTCGCATCGTCACCAATGGCAGCTAACTCCATTTATTCGTTACAGTAGTGCTGATTTAAATGATTACCTCAGTGACGACCTACTTAATTCAAATGTATTTAATTTTTACCGTGAAAACCATGCCTCGGGATGGCAAGGGTTTTATCAATATCGTTATCACCCTTGGGTCGATAATTATTTAAATTTTGGTGTGTCATCAAGCTCAAACGATGATTGGACGAGCTTAGACTATCTGCACTTCAACACCAGTTGGAATCAATATTATCAAGATCACATTTTCCAACTTGGCATTGATAGCTATTACCGCTTTAAAGATGACAACCGTGCCACAGCTACGTGGCAATACATCACACAGTTTGCTTGGCAAACACAAATTAGTTTAGGTGATTTTTCACATGGTTGGCTAAAGGTGCGACTACAACAGGATTGGGTATGGGACAACCACAATATTAGCATCGAGTTTTCATCTGGTAACAACCAACATACCGGATTTACCCCTTTTGCCCATGATGAAATCATTTTCCCAGCACTTCAATTAAATCATTTGCTAGAGCACACTGACTATGAGTAACCACTTACTTACAAAACGCCTTGAAAACTTGCTTTTCGCAGACATTGCCAGTTTTTGGTTAGATTTATATCGCCAAAAATACCGCGAACTAGTTGATGAATTAAGTGAATGGGAATTAATAAAAAATCAGCCTGATGACTATGAGGAAGATGATTGGTTACTACTGCAAACTATTTCATTTTTAACTCATAAAATTGATACCCTACAAAGTCAATTAATCAAAATTGATGCCGATCACAGGCGCTTTATCGAGCGTTTAAATCATGCCGAATTAAAAGCTGAGCGTGAGTTTCATATTCTCGATTACGCGTATACTTTAGGTGCAAACCGAGAACAATTAAAAAAAGATCAAGATGCTTTTCAACGCTGGTTTGATGAGGGAGCTATCATCAACAGATACCAAGATAAACTCTCTGAACTTGAGCAATCTCTTAAGTTTTTAATAGGTAAACTGGGTGATTTAACTAATCGCTATTTACGGATCCACTCGGGGGAAATAACCAAATCATGGTTAACACTCAATTTAGAAAGCTTCTTTTTGGGGCTACTAGAAAAAAGTGAGAACGAAGCTATTCGTAACTCTATTTTTCGCGCCCTTGCCAACCAGGTAAACTTAATTAGCGAATATGTAAGTGAAACTCAATTCGATTCTGATCTTGTTGAGCTGTTATTACTATCTCTTGAAAAACAATCAACCCCACATGCTGCAAAAGTAGATATTTTAGAAATTCTGATCAATTTAAGACCCACTTTTACTCACTATTTTATGCGCTCTCAAATTGATTTAGATGTTTTACCAAATGAAAAAATCGAAGCTCAGCACCTGTTTTTATTGGCGTCATTTTCAAAAATTATATGTAAACAGCCTAAATTAAGTGAAGCTAATTATAAGCTTCTCATTTTACTGGCTAAGCATACTTACCCTCGAGTAAGGCAAAGCGTCATTGAACAATGCTCATTATTACCCAGGGCATTTGCTCTCAAACTATTAACAGTTCGGCTCCAAAAAGAAACCCATGAAGCGGTACGACTAACACTCATTAAGCAATTAACAGATCCTCGTTTAACCAAAGAGTTGCAAGTTTTTCACATATGGCGAAAACAACTGAAAATTGCACAAAGCTTTGCCCAGAAGCGTTTATTACTCGAGTTAACGCCAAGGATAATGTTCAACTTACAAGTTGATTATGATCAGCAAAGCCAAGCAGATATATTGTTTAAGTCTTTTATCAATGTCTTAAATACGCAGCTTGAAAATGAGAAAGATACTGCCGTAAAGCGAATTATTAGCCGTGTTAGAGAGCAGCTTGTCAGCTTTGTGTACCAGCAACAAGTCGCTGAGCTCGAGTTTAACTTAAACTCAAACTTTACCATTAATTTAAACTCTGAATGGGTTGAGCAAGATTTATTAGGCCGACTTTTGAGTAAGCAAGCGCAGAATAATGAAGCCTTTAATGTAGCAATGAAAAATAAAGGCTGGCAAATACAACGAGGTTACAGGCGGGGCTTTCGTTTTTGGCGGCTATGGCATGAATTTAAAAATCCAAGTACAGGTAAACGCCAAAGCTTTAATCATGTACAAGCCAGAAAACCAAGTGCATTTATGCATGTGCCGAGCTGCACCGTCGCGGAGATTAGCCAAACGGAGGTACCTGGAGAGCCCCGGTTTGATGCTAAACAGTTTAGTGCTCGACCTCATTTACCTATGTTAGATTTTCTACTGAGTACATTGTCACAAGACAATCTGAAAACGCCAGCTAAATCGTTCACTCCTGATGGTATTTTAATCGTCACCCCCCCCTGTAACGTACTCCAACGCATGTTTGCGTATAGCTGGATTTCTTTCAACTTTGAAAAATTAGATGATTTACGAAATGGTTCTGACCACGAACAACAAGACTTTCTAGAGTTAATAAAAGCAAGAGGCTTCACACTTGATTTCCAACAATATGGATCCGTGCTTAATGCCGAATTCCCTGTTGAGCCGAGTATTGCCAACTTATATCAAAAACTATCCCTCACGCCCTTCTTGTTTAATATGTGGTCAAGCTTTAAAGAATATGCCTATTCGCTTTATCAAAATAGTATTGGTCAACTGATCTTTTTCGTTATGGCTTTCTCAGCCTACTTTTGGGCTCGCCACATAAAAATAAGTAGGCAAATAAAGTCAGATAGAGCCAAAATTCCCGTTTCAATCGGGGGTTGGGGAACACGAGGAAAGTCAGGAACTGAACGATTAAAAGCAGCATTATTTAGTAGTTTAACTCTTAAAGTGATTAGTAAAACAACAGGTTGTGAAGCAACTCTTATTTATGCAAGAGCAAGTGGAGAGCAATTCGAAATTCCATTATTCAGACCTTTTGATAAAGCGAGTATTTGGGAACAAAGCGATGTTTTGCATTTTGCAACAAAAGTAAAAGCCGATGTATTTCTTTGGGAATGTATGGGATTGACCCCGCGCTATGTAAAAATATTAAGGAATTGGATGGATGATAACTTTTCAACTATTACCAATGCTTACCCAGACCATGAGGATACATTAGGTCCAACAGGAATTGATGTTGCAAATGAAACAAGCCATTTTATCGGTGAGAATAGTTTAGTGTTCACCAGCGAACAAAATATGAACCCAATTCTTGAATTAAATACAAAACAAAAAAACGCTAACTTAATTCAAGTTCACTGGGCCGATGGTTTGCAAATAACTGATGACATTCGCTCTTTATACCCCTACCAGGAACACCCATCCAATATAGCACTCGTGTGCAAAATGGCGGAACATATCGGCTTAAATAAAGATTATGTATTCAAAGAAACATCCGCACGAATAGTGCCTGATATTGGCGTATTAAAGCACTTTACTGAAGCGCCTATCGGAAAAATTAGTCAATCGTTCGTCAATAGCATGTCTGCAAACGAACGCTTAACTACATTAGAAAACTGGCAGCGCCTTAAGCTTGAAAGATTAAATAACGACCCAAAAAACCAGGTAATCGCGCTTATAAATAATCGTAACGACCGTGTCGCGCGCTCAAAAGTTTTTGCTGCGATGCTCAGTAATGACCTACGTTTTGACCGTGTTGTGGTAATAGGAAATAATGTAGAGGGATTCTACAGTTACTTTCTCGATGCATTTATAGAAAGAGTAGAAAAGTTAATTGAAATTAATGATCTCGAAAGCCTAGATAAGCTTCTAGAGCAATTTAATTTACTCACCAGAGCTGAAGTTAGAGCAAGGTTTAGAATTGCATATGGCAGTGTAGCAGCTGAGAATTTACTTACACTTAGCGAGGGGGTTGTTAATAAATCTTACATAAAAGAGATCACAGGAGAGATCCCTGATCAAGAACTAACCACAATTCTCTATACCCTGCGTATTTATTATCAGCGTATGCACCTGGATTACCTAAAAAGTGATATCGCAAAGAATAGTAAAGAAATAAAAGAACGCTTGATTTCCATCCTCCAATCTAAAGTCACATTACTTGACGATAGCAATATATCTGCAGATGAAATAACCAATTCGATTGCGGATTTAGCTTTGCCCAATACTCATCAGGTCGTTGTTGGTATGCAAAACATTAAAGGAGCAGGGTTAAATTACGTTTATGCCTGGCAGCAATGGCAAAAAATATCACAAACTATTACGAATATGCTGATTAAGCACTGCACAGCTAAAGAGTTCAGAACGGCATTAACTAGTTTAAATATGATAGTGTCATTTAACTTACTTGAAACTGACTACTTAAAACAAAAGTTAGATATATTGAAGAAAAGTCAGCTTGCTCAAAATGAGTTCTGCCAAGCAGAAATAACGACTCTTCAAGAAAAAGTTAATGAGGAGTATTTAAAAGTAGACGAAGAAAATTCGCAATCTCGCCCTACTCGTTACTTTAACCAAGTGATCGAATCATTTTTAGATGCAGGTGCTGCTGTAAAACGTAAAAAACGTGCTATTCAAATATACAATGATATAGCAGAACAGCGCATAACATTAGAAAAAGCAATTAAATTACTTAGCGAGATGAACCGTAACCAAAAGTCAGGTTGGTTCACAAATAAACGAAAACTTTACGACAAAAAATAAGAGAACTTTATTATCAATAAAAATAAAAACAATAATGAAAAATAATAAAAACAAATTCAAAAAAGAAAACACAAATAAAACAAAAACAAAAATAAGAAATTTCCTACAAACAAAAATAACCAGCCTCATCAATATATTATGTGCAAATTAAAAATAAAACAAAATAAAACAGCGTACCTAAATTGAAAATAACTTTATAAAAGATAAAAATATAACTGATAAAACATTTTATCTAATACAAAGGATAGTTATATGAAAAGTTTATTTTATAAGTTAGCCGTATTACCACTTGCTATTACCTCTGCACTTGCCGTGGCTAACACAAATTTGATTGAAAATGGATCATTCGAAGCCGAGGTTGTCACTGATCATAATGGCCAATGGCAATTATTCAATGAAATCACTGGTTGGACACGCAGCGAAAACGCACCTTTTGAAATACAAACGAGTAGTCTAGGAATTCTCAAAGCAAAAGAAGGCCAAAAATATCTAGAACTTGGCTCTACGCAGCAATATAGCGTGTCTCAAGCCGTAGCTACAACAGCTGGTAAAATGTATGAAATTAGCTTCTATTACTCAGCACGTGTGTCTGGTGATGATACAGCGAGTACAGTTGAAGTGCTGTGGAATGGTGAATCCTTAGGTGTTGTTAATGCTAAATTTAAAGGTTGGACTAAGTACAGCTTTACTGTAGAGGCAACTGGCACAAGTTCAGAGATTACATTAGCTGGCGTTGGTAGCAGAAGTAGTGTGGGTGGCTTCATCGATAATGTTTCTGTAAGTGAAGCTACAGAATACTGCTCAGTCCAAGCGGGTTTGTATGCAATTAATATATATGGTTCTGATTCAGAAGGCTATATTTACCACTTAGACCCTGAAACATCAGCTGTAACAAAAGTTGCTGGTGTTACTAATACAGCTGCAAACATAGCAGGTATGGACGGTAAGCTATACTTTATGGAAAAGCTAGATAGTGAGACTAGAGACTCAAAAATTTACAGTCTAGATTTAGCATCAAATACGCAAAGCGAAGTCGCAGATACTAACTCTTATACTATTATTCGTTCTACAGTTTCTCCTGATGGTCTTAACTTACGTGCAACAAGCAAAACCTACATGTATGACTTCAACCTTGAAACTGGTGAAAAGACAGTTCTAGGAAAACTAAGCTACGAAGGTGAAGAGTTTATAGGTGGTGATATTGCATACTCAAGTGACAATAACGTACTTTATGCATTAACTGAACAAGCACTATACACAGTTGATCAAGATACTTTAGAACTTACATTAGTAGGTGAGCATGGAGTTAACTGGGCATCAGGCCTTGCAGTTGCCGATGATGGTACGATCTATGTTACTGGAAGAAAGAGTGGTCAAAGCGCGAAGCTTTATACGCTAGATCAAAACACTGCTGAAGCAACATATATAATGCGAGGTCCAGCTAATCTAAATGATCTAACATTTATTAGTGGGTCAACTTGCTCAACACAGTAAACTTTTAATATTATAAATGCCAGTTAAATACTGGCATTTATAACTATAAAAACTTCAACACGAAACACTCACCTAACGCCCTCAAAAAATAAAAACAAAATATCAATAAAAAACCTTAAAGCAATAAAAAAATATCAGACAAAAAATTATAAAAAAAACAGAAAAGTAAAATAAGAAATTTCCCACCCTAAAAAACAACATTAAGATTCAAACACTTAAACACAAAAAACAATTAAAATAAAAAATATAAAATATAAATATTTGATATTTAAATTAATAACATTAAAATTTTAATATTAAAAAATAATGGAGAAATTCATGAAAAACTTTGTTACTAAACTAGCTGTTTTACCTCTAACTATTGTATCGGGTATTGCAATGGCTGGCACAAATTTAGTAGAAAACGGATCATTCGAAAACACAGATACAGTGACCGATCACAATGGTCAATGGCAGTTATTTAACGAGATTCCAGGCTGGACAAGAAGTACTCATGCTAAATTCGAAATTCAAACAAATAAACTAGGGATCGTGACTGCACAAGAAGGTAACCAATATCTAGAGCTTGACTCAACAGCCAATTACAGTATTTCTCAAAATATTACTACACAACCAGGCAAACAGTACGAGTTAACCTTTTACTATTCTGCCCGTAAGGAAGGTAATGTAACAACAAATAAAGCTGAAGTTTTTTGGAATGGTAGCTCTTTAGCTGTTGTTAATAGCTCAAGTAAAGACTGGACAAAATATAGCTTCATCGTTGAAGCTGATAGCACAAGCTCGGTATTAAGCTTTGCAGGTACTGGTACATCTGATTCAGTAGGTGCATTCATCGATAACGTAGTAGTCACTGAAGTTGCTGAACCATGTGCTGTTGCAACAGGTTTATATGGTATTAATAACTTTGGCTCTGAGACTGAAGGCTATGTATACCACTTTAACCCAGAATCAAGCGCTGTAACTGTTGTTGCAGGCCTTAACAATACAGCATCAAATATTGCCAACAAAGACGGTATGCTGTATTTCATGGAGCAACTTGATAAGAATAGCAAAGCATCAAAAATCTATAGCCTAAATTTAGCCACTAACACACAAGCTGAAGTTGTAGATGCGACATCATTCCCTATTTACCGCTCAACGGTAACTGCAGATGGCCTGTTTTTACGTGCGACAAGCAAAACGTATTTGTATGACTTTGATCTAACTACAGGTGAGAAAACAGTATTAGGTAAGCTTTCGTATGAAGGTGACACATTTGCAGACGGCGACATCGCATACTCAAGTGACTACAACGTACTTTACGTGTTAACAGGAAAGGCGCTATATACTCTAGATGAAGGTAGCCTAGAGTTAACACTAATCGGTGAGCACGGTATAAACTGGGCATCAGGCCTTGCAATTGCTGATAACGGGACAATTTATATCTCAGGTAGAGAAAGCGGCGAAAATGCAAAAATCTACACCTTAGATCAAAACACCGCTGAAGCGACATTCGTAATGGATGGCCCAGCACACGTAAACGACTTAACGTTTGTTAGTGAAGCAGTTTGCGCAGCAGAGTAAACTGTGTTTAAAGCCATAAAATGCCAGCTTAGCTGGCATTTTTTTACTGACCTTTGGCATCACTTATTTGTGAGTTTCTTTTGTTCTAACATTTCTTTCCAGTGCATTACTCCTGCAGGCAGAATAGGTGCTACACCATTAAAACCAGCAACCTCAAGCATCTCTTCGACACTTACAACGCCTTTTTTGCGTTTAAAAACACCGCGCACATAAGCAATCGCGTGCAGGCCACGATCAGAGTGAAACTTTTGCTCAATATAAAAGTATTTATGATCCCAGCCAACCAAACGTGTACTAACCGTGTACCTTTGCATTGGTTTAATATCGCGAATATAGGTAATTGCAGTTGCGTTAACGATTGGAAACCAACGGCGTTTCATAATGTGCTTTAATAAACCTACTCGCTCAGTCATCCAGGTACGGGCAAGATCCATCATCGCTAAATAACGAGAATTAGTCAGATGGAAATTAATATCGCAATCCGTTGGTAACGCTTTGAATTCAATATCAATTGTGTCTAACAGTTGTTGATAATCACGATTACGTTTAATTTTAAAAAACAGTAGTATTAGTCGAAAATAGAGGTTCACGGCAAAGGTCTAACCAGTTGATGATGCACAAAGTGTATCACAGCATATTGCTAAGGCGAATATTCTGCTCTAATCTGTGCATATATTAGTATAAAAAAAGAATAACCTAATGAAATTTTTTAGTTTGGTAACTTTATTTAGTGCGAGTTTATTCACCACTTCAGCATTTGCTGACTTTAACTTTCCTGGTGAAGGTACTTTAAAATACCCAACGGGTGTAGAAAAGGCCTTTAATTTTGGCTTTGCGTGGCAACAAGATGCTGAAAAATTCTCGATTGGTGATAAAAGCTATGACATGTCTCTGCCAGAGTCATATTCAGTGGCAATTACACTTAGCAAAGACGAGGAACAAGTATGGGTGCAGGAGTTTAATAATGGCTTTATTGAGGGATTCACTTGGCAAATTGCCGATCACACCCTAAAACTCGAAAAGCGCAAATTTAGCGATACTGTAAAAGGCAATTATGTTATTAGCCTGGATAACCGAGATTACTTTTTTTCTCGCAATAACATCAGTATTGTTATTAAATTCGACAATGATGGTATTAAGAATATCGCCATTGATGGTGTCACCAAAGATATGGGTACCAAACAGTAATACCATTCGCTTAATTAATTGGTCTATTTTTAGGCAATAAAACCTCGTTGATTTCAAAAAATTTGTTATTTAGTAGTTCTAAATCAGAAATTTTTAACGCCGGTAGCGACAGCTATAATACCTCAAAATGGTTAAGTATTATTGCGGATTGGTATGATATTGAACAACAAAGAAAAAGGCTTGAGTTTTCACCCAAGCCTTTTTTATTTAATAAATTAAGTTAGTATCATTAAACCTTTACAGTCTTACGATTAATCCCATAATCTCGAAGCTTATTTGCTACTGCTGTATGACTTAAACCTAACCGCTTTGCAAGCTGACGAGAGCTTGGATAAGCAGGGTAAAGCTTGCGAAGTAAAGTCGCCTCAAAACGTTTTACCGCTTGGTCTAAGGTTCCTTCAAAGTCAGACTCAAGATAACCTAAATCATGGGTAAACGTTGGTAACTGCAGATGCTCAATACGCAATTCGTTATCATCTAACAACGACACAGCACGATAAATCGCATTTTCTAATTGGCGCACGTTACCTGGCCATGGGTAATCTTGTAAAAAACGTAAACAATCTTCAGACATTACAGGCACAGAATGACCATTTTGCTGGGCATACTTTTGAATAAAATGCTCAGCCAAAGGGCCAATATCTGCTTTTCTATCACGTAATGGCGCAATTTCAAGGGTTAACACGTTAATTCGATAGTAAAGATCTTCTCGAAATGTTCCTTCTTGGACCATTGCAGGTAAGTCTTTTTGTGTTGCTGCAATAATCCTCACATTAACTTTAACTTCGTTTTCATCACCGACCTTACGGAAGGTACCGTCTTGTAAAAAACGTAGTAACTTAGTTTGCAGCTGAGTCGACATTTCACCGACTTCATCTAAAAACACTGTACCACCATCAGCTTGCTCTAGCACACCACGTTTAGGTGCTGCATTCTCTTCATAGCCTGCATAACCAAATAATTCTGACTCAGCGACATCATCTGGCAAAGAAGCACATGATAAAGCGATAAATGGTTTTACTGAACGGTTTGATGCGTAGTGGCAAGCACGGGCGAGTAACTCTTTACCTGTGCCTGTTTCACCAGTAATGAGGATCGGCGCTTCAAGCTGTGCCATTTTGCGTGCTTCACGAACAACACGACGCATTGCAGTACTAAAATTATGTATAGTTGCAAAGCTTTCTTGCCCATAACGGCGAAACGCACTTACTTGCTGACCTAGTCTACTTTGTGATTTGATATTGATAACTGCACCGGCTAACACATCCCCTTCTGCACCTTGTGGTACTGAAATTGGCAGAATATCAGCAATAAAGTCTTCGCCAGCTACTTCAACTCGGGTTGTTTGGCCAAGTACTTCTTTACCTTCTAACCAGCGAGTAAAGTTAAAGCCTTTAAGCAAGTTATTTATATTAGCGCCAATAACTTCACTTTCGGATAGTTGTAAGTCGCGACAAGCAGCATCATTACATAAACGCACCCACCCTTTAGCATCAATAGATATAACACCATCAGGTAATGCACGCAGTAATGTATTTAACTCATTATGCTCTCGCTCAGAAGGTAAGAATGCAGTCGTACGAACGTCTTTCACACCATCTATCAAGCGGATAGATGGCATAATTTTTTGGAATTGTTCAAATTCAATAGGCGGAAAGCTGACATACATTCGACAATTAACCGAATCTACTTCGATGCCTTTTAAATCAACTTGGTAACTCACCAAGATATTGAGAATCTCTTGTGCGATACCAATTCGGTCAGCACAGTGGATATCTAAACGCATTACATCCTCAAAAAACGGGAACCTATAGTATGAGAATGATACGCTAACTCCCTGCAACTGGGTAGTCTATTGTAAACAATTTTGGACAAATAACTTAATTAGTCGGGTACCTGGTCCATTCCCCTCCATCTAATTGAATGTAGGGCTGCCCTTTTATGTACATCATGACCGTATCTTCATTCTCTGCGACCTTGGCTGAAGTTGGTAAATTATCAAGCACTCGGTTAATTGGTACCGTCCCTGTGAACAAGTCAAGCTTCATCGTATTGTTGATTAACTCTGACAGTGAAAAATAACTCATTGTTTCATCGACGACATTCAGCCCCCCATGCTTTATATCAGGGCCGATGAATTTAACCGCAGTTGGCACTGAAACAATTGAAGGGCTCGGAATTTCGCGCAAACCAGAGAATTGTAGTTTATCACCCTGTAAGGCAGCCCCATGCTCTGGTACAACCACCAGCATTACATTTCGACCTTGTGCTTCTAACTCAGTTATAAACTTATCGATATCATTAAATAAGCGCTGTTGTCTAAGCGGATAGCTTTCAAAGCTATTCATACGTTCACGACCAGCAAGTTGATTACCATCGTGTAAGCTAATGGTGTTGTAATAAAGAGCCCTAGGCTGCTGACTTGTACCTTGTTTATTCAACCAGTTAGTGAGTATATCCGCATCAGAATAAATGGGTTTGCCATCAAACCCATATTGCGCAGCACTAAATTGACTAAAATCCAGTTTCGGCACAGAGACACCACCGTATTGTCTGATCAAACCAATAAAGTCATCAAAGTGACCATCGTGGTTAAGAGCAACGCTAGTCTTATAACCAAGTTTTGCAAGATTAGTGAATAACTGACATTGCTCGTCAACAGGTTTAAATAGTTGCTCTTGACTTGTTTGCCCACAACTTGCTCGTAACAAACGAATTGCCGCAGGACCACTGTACGACGTTGCTGAATTAAATTGGCTAAACAAGATATCAAAATCAGCAAATAAGTTACGTGGCTCAACACCTATCGCTTTTAAATCGGCCGTCGCTAAAGAGCATATATTAAGCACAACAACATCAAATGGTTGACCATTAAATACATCTGGAAACTGGCTTTGTAGTAAGTTCTGTTGCTGGTAAAAGTCTTGAAGCTGTTGGTCGGGTGTCTTTTGTTTTGCAGAATCAGAGACTAAAATAGGTACTTGTTTTTGCATAGTTTGGCTATTAGTTGCCACTTGAGGCATAACCTCATTACCGGTAGCGACTCCCCCTAACCAATACGCATAAACAAAGCCGATGATTGATATACTGGTATAGCGCAACCATTTTACAGTTAACCAATAAAAAACCACCAAAGTGAAAAGTGCCAACACCATATCAAGACTGATGACACGCGCTGTAATTTCAAAAAAATAGCCAATACTGAAATCTTGTACATTACCGGCTTGCTTAGTGAGCCGAGAAATTGGAGGTAACCACGAATCGTAATATAACAAGGCCGCACCTACCACCACACTCACAGCGTGTTTAAAACGAGACAACCATATATGTTGAAAAGAGATAGCTAGAAAAGCAAAAAATGCTAAGTTTGCAATTAAATCAAAAGAAATGTCACCTCGGCTATACAGAACAAACTTAACTAAAAAGTATAAATTCCAAACACCTAATCCTGAAAGCCTCACTTGTTATCCTTCTTGTGTCGTTTTGGCGTATAAGGGGTTAATAATACATGCCTAAATGTTAATTTTCGGTATAGCACTACTGCTTTATTAAACAATGCCTTACCTATATTACTCAATAAAATACCGATAAGCATTGCAACAATAAAAGTGATAAAAAACTGATTTAAGCTCATGATAGATCACCTTTTAAGGTCACTTTTACTGGCTCGGATATTGGTCGAATCACTTTTTTGAATTCCGGTGTCTCTGTATTTAAAGTCGCTATATCTGAACCTTTTGCATCAAAAATATAACTCACATTTTCTTGTAATTGTTGAGTAAAATCAGTTATTTCAACATTTGCAAAATTACGTTGTATACGGCGACATTCTTGCTGAATATAAAAATGATCGGCAATGACATTTTTAGACATAAAAAAGTCACTCACCTGTAATTTAAATAAATGCTTAATCGCACTTTCTACATCATGCTCTCGACAAGCATGCAGATATAGATAAATCGTGCCATCTGCAAAACTAAAAATATCTCCTTCACGTTTCACATGAAATAAATGCAATGGGTGTATAGCGTCAATGCGAGGTAAAAGCTCTAGCATAACAAGCACCCCACTTACACCAAGATTTGCCGCAGAATCGCTATGCTTGGTAACCTGCTGTGCAAACTTGGTGATTGGTAGATAGCCTTTTGCTAAGGTATTTTCACTGTATTTCAGAACATCATCAATTGATTTAGGGAGTGGTCTTGAAAATTGAAATCCTTGAATTGACTGAATTTGTGATAGCAAACGCGAAGGCTCAGAATAACTATATAAAATAAGGTTAACCCCTAAAGTTAAAAATAAGCACTCGTCCTGATGACGAATTATGCCATCAACATTTTGAATTACTAATTTCAGTCTGCGTCCACACTTTTTACGCAGAGAAAAGCAGTCTTTAGCTAACACTTTAAGGTCTGTGTAACGAGTAACCGCGAACACTAATGTGGCTGCCTTTTTAGTGAGCCCTTTTGAGTACAAAGTATCGTTATCTTCAATAGTTTTATAAAACACAGGTAGCTTAGTACCCTCAGGTACAGCACTCTGAGTTAGCCAAACTTCATCTTCATCTAAGTCTTGATCTGTTGGATCGGCGACTTCTGTGATCTCTTGCTCTTGTGCAATAACAGCCAGCTGACCATTATGAAGTTGCAAATTAACAGTGCGCCCAACAATGACACCTTCTTTATGGCACCAATAATCATATTCAAGTGTACGAATTGACGCTTCTTGGCTCATATAAATTAGCCCATCAAAAAAACGATTTAATGCTAGTAGCTGGCGCCTTAACTCACTGATGTAGGCTCCTGACATTAAAAAAACTAAAGTGACATTTTTTGACTGCGACAGAGATAAATAGAGTTTCAGTTTTACAGCTAGTTGCTGCTCATTGAGAGAAACCAAATCCTCTGAATCTATATGCACGATAACAGTACTGCTTTTAAGCTGATCATACTGTTTTAACTCGTTAATGACACCGCGAGAAAAATGCAAACTTTTTGCTACATTCTCATTGTAATGTAAATGGAATGGGTGCAGCACCTTTTGTTCGAACAATGAGAACAATACTTCATTACCCTCACCTTCAAAAAACGATTCTACTTGTTCGGAAAGCAAAAAAACCGGGGCTTTATGATTGGTTAATAGGTGCCTTGTTAACTCTAATAGCTGATTATCCAATGGGGCAAGGAAGGCGTAGTTTGCGCCTCGCTTTAGCTCAGAGAAAGTTCCGTTTAGTCCTGTAATATTTAAATGAGGCACCAACAAACCCTTAAAAAAGATACTTTAGTACTAGTTTTAAGTGCTATTCTATATATAATGCAGCCAGTGTCTATGAATTATAAACATTTTAATCTAATTTTTTCTCATTACGGTTTTTAGATGAATGACTTTGCAGTAAAAAAATCAAATACGTTAACTCAATACGACATTGAAGAGCTAGTTCGCCAATTTGGCGGCAAGGAAACGGATTATGTAGAAATTGTTGATGTAGAAAAAAATCGCAAAACGATTGAAAAATATCCTTTGCTTAACGATATTGCACTAGCGACCAAAGAAGCCCTGCGCACAGAAAAATTAACAAAAACGCAATAAAGAATCATAAATGAAACGAGTTTTCTTGAAAGGTATTAAGGGTGGAACAGGTACAACATCAATTGTAGCCAACCTTGCTTGCGCCTTGAGGAAATCAAATGTACCTGTGTACGCAATCGATTTAGACCCAAAGAGCGACCTAGGGTTACACTTGGGGCTTGCATGGGAACATCAACTTGGCTGGAGCGATTATGCAGATTTTGCATCAGCATGCGAACAGTTTCACCAAGATAATGATGGTGTAAAGTTTTTACCCTATGGCAGCCGCTCGAACTTAGGATTAGACTTTTCAAGCATCATCGACAGTTGTCAGCAACTTAATGACAGCGATGACAGTTGGTTTGTATTTGATTGCCCTGCTCATGTTGATGCACTTAGATACCCACTTCATAAAGACGACATATTCCTTGAGATTATTAATTGTGATGCCATTTGCCACAGCTTTGCTTTCAAGCGTCTCAACACATTAAAACAAGCTGAATCATCATGGCAGCATTATTTTTTAACAAATAAATATAATTCAGCCTCTGAGCTTGAATCAGATTTATTGCAACTTTGGCAAACTGAATTGCCATTAATTGCTCCTTTATATATCAACAGAGATGAAGTTATCAAAGAAGCCACTGCGTTTCGTAATGTGGCAATTAATTGTGCGCCATATAGCGTTGCCAATGACGATTTTGAAACGCTAGCTGGTTGGCTTGTAAGCCGTGCGAGTCAGAATGAGTAATAATACAAGTTCAAACGGGGTTTCGCATCGCCTGCTCAAGGGCCTTTTAAGTTTGTTTTTAACGAAACAACTTGTGCGCTTTGTATTTATTAAATTTTATAGTTATTACAATCAGCATAAAATGAGCTTGTTGGGTGCGTTTTTACTTCCTTTTTTTGTACTTTTTTTGTCATTATTTATTAAATTAGATAACAATAAAAAACGTGAACTAAAGCTTAAACTTAAACGCTTATACCCTCATGTTTCACAACCTGTTTTGACACCGACTAACTGCATTCGGATCGTATTGCAAAGTGTGTACCTTGCGCTATTCAACACCACCACAACCTCACAACAACATATCGCCGTTGAGCAGCGTAAATCTTGGCGTAAAATCACGCGATCAGCTCGCTTATTGAGACTGGCAGACAGTAAACTAGTACGCTCTTTTAAAGGGCTTTGGTTAGTTGCTAGAAAGCAAACAAAAACTAAATCATATAAAGCAGTGAGTCGCTCTCCACTTTGGAGAAACAGCACCTTGAAGGTCGCTTTTTTCACTCTCATTATTTTTGCGGTGGCTATATTTGTAACCGTGCCATTTAGTATTGAAGCGCAAGCAGTGTTCATTAGTTTAATTTTGGTTGTTGCTTATTCTCTAAGGCGGGTTGAAGGGAAAATGGCCACTATTGTGATGATCACCCTTTCTGTGACAACCTCTACACGTTATCTATGGTGGCGCTACACTGACACTCTTAACTGGGGTGACCCTTTAGCCCTTACCCTAGGGATTGGTTTGCTGCTTGCTGAAAGTTACGCTTGGTTAGTACTAATATTAGGCTTTTTCCAAACCATCAATCCTTTAAACCGTAGACCAATCGCTTTAGATCAAAACACTGCAAACTGGCCTAGCGTAGATATTTATATTCCTACTTACAACGAGCCGCTTGATGTTGTTAAACCGACTACAATCGCCGCGCAAAGTATTGATTGGCCTGCAGATAAGCTTAATATTTATATTTTAGATGATGGTAAACGCCCTGAGTTTGCCGAATTTGCAGAGCAAATTGGTGTTGGCTATTTAACTCGCCCTGATAACAACCACGCCAAAGCCGGTAACATGAATCATGCGATGAAAGTGACGAATGGCGACTATATTGCTATTTTTGACTGTGACCATATCCCTGCTCGCTCATTTTTACAAATGACTATGGGGCAATTTATTAATGACAGTAAAGTGTGTTTAGTACAAACACCTCACCACTTTTTCTCTGCCGATCCGTTTGAACGCAACCTAAAAAACCATCGTAAAATCCCAAATGAAAATATGCTGTTCTATGGCTTAATCCAAGATGGTAATGATATGTGGGATGCGACCTTCTTTTGTGGTTCTTGTGCTGTTTTAAGACGCAGTGCCCTTGAAGAAATTGGTGGTTTTGCCGTAGAAACCGTCACAGAAGATGCCCACACTGCTTTGAGAATGCAGCGCGCTGGCTACAAAACAACATATATTAATATTCCGCAAGCTGCCGGCCTTGCCACTGACAGTTTATCTGCCCACGTTGGTCAGCGTATTCGCTGGGCACGCGGCATGGCACAAATATTCCGATTAGATAACCCACTGCTTGGTAAAGGCTTAAATATTGCCCAGCGGTTATGCTACTTAAACGCCATGCTGCACTTTTTATCGGGTATCCCGCGTATTGTGTTCTTAACAGCGCCACTGGCATTAATTTATTTTAATGCGCAAATTATCTATGCACCGTTTGTTGCCATCTTTCTTTATATTGTACCGACCTTATTACAAGTAAAAATAACCAATTCCCGAATTCAAGGTAAGTACCGCTATTCATTTTGGGGCGAAGTTTATGAGTCAGTACTTGCTTGGTATATCTTAAAACCCACCACAGTTGCGCTTATCAACCCGAATAAGGGCAAATTTAACGTGACTGAAAAAGGTGGTTTAAACAAACAAGATCACTACGACTGGACGATTTCAAAGCCCTATATCATCTTGTTACTTGTTAACGTGTTGGGTATGGCCTATGGCGTGTTCAGATTGTTCTTTGGTGACAGCTCACAAATAGGTGTACTGGTTATTAGCATGTTATGGGCAAGCTATAACGTGATAATTCTAGGTGCAGCTGTGGCCGTTGCCGCTGAAGCGAAACAAGTGCGCAGCTCACATCGTATAAAAGCAAACTTCCCTGCAGCCATTCGTCTGGCTAATGGCCGTACCATTAAAGTTAAAATTACTGATTACTCAAACAATGGTGTTGGTCTGGAAACTGAACATACCCATCTTTGCCGTGTAAACGATAAGGTAGAGCTGTTAATGAGTCGTGGCTTAAAGCAGTTTTCATTTCCAACTTATATCTGTAACACCCGCGATAAGCAGCTGGGTCTTACCCTAAGAGATTTAGATTTAGAAAAACAAAAAGCCTTTATTCAATGCACTTTCTCACGTGCCGATGCTTGGCTTGATTGGCAAGAGAACTTTAAACACGATAAGCCTTCATACAGTTTTTCTCACGTTTTTTATACCAGCCTAAAAGGCTTTAAGAACTTGATTTTCCATGCTCCAAATGAATTAAGACCAGTGATTTCCTTTGTATCAAGGGTCTTGTACTTTGTGGCGTCATTATTACCTAAAAAACCAACAAAAGTACTAAAAACATCATGATAAAAACTATTTTGACCTTGTTATTAGCTGTTGTCACACTCAGCACATCTAGCTGGGCGATAAGTGCTGAGCCTCTCCCTAATAAAGCTATTTTTGATGATGGTTACCCTGAACAAGCGCCAATTGAAACCATGACATTAAGCTTTGAAAAGCTTGGTTTAAGCAAGTTTAAACTTGATGGTATTAGCAACAGTACGCGTGTTGATTTTACGAATCGCTTAGATAAGCTAGGTAAAAAGCTAACCCTAGACTTTTCATACACATCGTCACCATCACTTCTTGCCCGAGTGTCACATTTAAAGATTTTCTTAAATGAAAACTTAGTAACAGTGTTACCTTTTGATAAGAAAGACTCTCCAATTGGCAAAGTGTCTGAGCAGAGTGTTGTACTTAATCCTAAGTTGATTAAAGACTTCAACCAAATACGTTTTGAGCTAGTAGGTTATTACGACATGGTTTGTCAAGATGGCTACAGTGACACAATTTGGGCAGAGCTAAGTAAAAGTAGCCGTATTTCAATTGACCGCCAGTCACTAGCTCTAGAAAGCTTACTTGAGTATTTCCCTGCGCCATTTTTTGATTCACGTGATTACAGCAGACTAACCTTACCATTTGTTTTTGCATCACAACCGGATGAAAATACGCTAGAAGCAGCTGCAGCGCTATCAAGCTTTTTTGGGGCACAAGCAAAATGGCGCAAAGCGCAATTCCCTGTACAAATCAATGCAACACCAACAGAGCATAGTGTCGTCTTTGCAACAAACGACAACAAACCTGATTTTTTATTGAATTACCCAGATGTTGAAAAACCAACTGTAGAAATTATCAGCAGCCCGACTCAGCGCTACGCCAAAATACTTCTGGTTTTAGGTAAAGACACAGCACAATTAAAAGAAGCCGTTGTTGGTTTAGTCTTTGGCTATAAAGTGATGACAGGTCGCAGTGCGACTATTGATGCAATTAGCAACTTACCACTTAGAGAAGCTTATGATGCGCCACTGTGGGTGCGTTCTGATCGCGCAGTGAGCTTTGATGAGTTTATTGAATACCCAACCCAACTTCAGTCAGAGGGTTATCGCGGTCTGCCAGTTCGTTTAGATTTACGCTTTGCACCAGATTTATTCACTTGGCGTGAAAACGGTATTCCTATTACTTTGAATTACCGCAACACACCAGTTGAGAAAAACATGTTGTCGCGTTTAAATATGCTGATAAACGATAAATTTGTAGATGGCTTTATTCTTGATAATGAAGGTGGTAAGACTATTACAACCAATACCTTATTGCCTCTACTTTCAGATTACAACCCAACAAAAACTCGCCAAGATTTTGAATTAACAGGCCTTGATTTAACAACTAAGAATCAACTAACTTATGATTTTAATTTTGCAGTAGTAAAAACAGGTGAGTGTAGTGCCATTCCTGCCGGTGGTGAGTTTGGTGCAATTGATGGCAGCTCAACGATTGATGTAAGTGACTTCCATCACTACATTGCCATGCCAAACTTACGCGCTTTTGCAAATGGTGGTTTTCCATTCACCAAATATGCCGATTTACACCAAAGTACTTTAGTAATGGAAGCTAACAGCTCAGTTAATGCGATTAGCTTATTACTTAACTTCACAGGTCATTTAGGCGCTATTACTGGCTATCCTGCGCACCGTTTAGACATTCAATTTCCAAGCAACCAATTAGCGCTAAAAGATAAAGACATTATTATCATTGGTAAGCCTGATTCTTTCTTAACATCGCTTGCCAAAGACAGCGCGTTAAGTGTGCTGTTCAACAACAACCAACGCATTGTCGATCAAGCTATCTACAATGGTGCATATGACACCAAGGGCGCTGAAAAAATTAAAGTAAACATAAGTAGCATTGGTCGTTTAGCCGTGATGTCAGGATTCCAGTCACCGTTCGATTCAGACCGCTCAGTAGTTTCTTTGATTGCCAGTAATGAAAGTGCTTATGCACTACTAACTGATGCCCTATTAAATGAAGAAAAAACGGTTCAAATTACAGGTAGTTCAGCAATTATTAATAGCCAAGGCATCAAAACGATTAAAACCGATGAGCAGTATTTTGTCGGTCACGTGCCTATTCATACGCTCATTTGGTTTCACTTTTCAGACCGTCCAGTACTGTTAGCGATTTTATCGCTAATAACACTATTACTTATTTCATTTATGTTGTGGCGAGTGCTCGCACTACTAACCAAAAAACGTTTATCTGAAGGAGATAAAGCATAATGAAAACTATCGCTTCTTTATTATTCGTTTTTATTTATTCTACCAATGCATTGGCTCAGTTAAGTTGTAGTACATGGCCGCAGTGGAATAACTTTAAAACTCACTTCATTACACCCGAAGGACGAGTGATTGATTTAGGCAGTGAATACAGCATCACCACTTCAGAGGGGCAATCTTATGCGCTATTCTTTGCTTTACTTGCAAATGATAAAGCCAGCTTTGATAAATTACTTGAATGGACCGAAGTGCACCTTTCTGAAGGTGATTTAAGCACCCGTTTACCAGCATGGCAATGGGGAATAAAGCAAAACCAAGGACAAATCCTTGATTCAAATCCAGCGTCTGATTCAGATTTATGGATTGCTTATAGCCTTTCGCAAGCTGCAATATTATGGAATGAAAGACGCTACGCAGTGCTCAGCTCAGTACTTGCTGAGCGCATCATTCGCGAAGAAACAGCGCAGATACCAAACCTTGGCCTGACTCTATTACCAGGGCCAACAGGCTTTAAAAAAGACAGTCACTGGAAGTTAAACCCAAGCTATGCACCGCTATTTATATTTGCGCAATTTGCGCACCTATACCCGCATTCACCTTGGCAAACATTACACGATAACTCTGCGCAGTTATTAATAGATACAGCACCTAAAGGTGTTAGCCCTGACTGGGTTAATTACAGTGTTGAAAAAGGCTTTTATCATGATAAAAAAGCTCCAGCAACCGGCAGTTATAATGCGATTCGTGTCTACCTTTGGGCTAGCATGATGGCTAATAATGCTGCATATAAAAAAAACCTCACTGAACAGTTTAAACCTTTTGTTGATAGCATCGTCTCTTCAGGCAAAGTGCCACTTGAAACCAATGCGCTAACGGGAAAAACATCAGGCAACGCCCCAAGTGGCTTTATTGCGGCATTACTACCACTGCTTGCAGAAGATAATGCTTCACAAACTGTCACTGCGCTACAGCAGCAAATCATGATGGATAAACGCTTTACCACCAGCCGCTATTACGACAGCGTATTGTATTTATTTGCTAATAGCGCCCTGAATAAGCGTTTTAGTATTGATAAAAAAGGAACATTAACAACTAACTGGAGCAATGAATGCCGATAAAGTGGCTACTTGCAGCAGTTTTAGCGAGCTCCAGTGCATCCGCGGCAAATAACAAGGACCTTAATAGTCAATCAATTGATTGGTTAATTAGCCAAATACAACTTGGTGAAATTGAGCGCGATAATCAATTAATGAGCGACAGCTTAGAAAAACTGCAAAGCATTGCACCTAAAAATACTCAAGTGCAATGCGCCGAGGTGCGCGTTTTATATAGTCTAAAAGAAAGTGACAAAGCCAATGCTCGGTTAGCAGAGCTTAGTAATCTGTCGCATCCGTGCGTAACAAGCTTAATCATGCTCGCACGCGTAAATAATCAAGACAAAGAAACCGTTCAGCAAGCTCGGCTACGTGCCAGAGCTGGGCAATACAGCGATGCGGTGAAAATTTATAATCGCCTGTTTAAGTCAGCCTACCCTAATATTGAATATGAACTTGAACACATAAACTGGCTTGCTCAAGACACAAACCAATACCAACAAGCATTACGTGGCTATCGCTCTTTGATAAAGCGCTACCCGAATAGCGGCCGTTTTGAGCTTGCTTATGCACGTCACTTATTAAAGCAAAACCCGAGTAATAAAGAAGCCATTGCATTACTGAGCCATTATGCACACAGTAACCAATACGGTGTTGAAGCTGAATTTGCTTGGCTTGCGGCACTTGAAGATATGCCGCTTAATAAACAAACTGAACGCGAATATCAGCGTTACTTTGCTGCTTACCCAAAAAGCAGTAAAGGTCAGTTGCAATTTAGTGACTTTAAAAAAGCACATTTAGCTGAGCAAAAGAAACAAGCCGATCCAGCTTACCAAACATGGCTTAAAGGCAGCACAGAGCTTGAAAAACGCCATTTTAATACAGCTGAAAAACTATTTAAAAAAGCTCTACAAGGCCGACCTCAAGACCCTGAAATATACAATAGTCTTGGGTTATTAAATCTTAGACAAGGTAGAAATGCCAAAGCGTACCAGTACTTTAAAAAAGCCCAACAATATAGTATCGATACAAATCGTATTACTGTATTTATAGGTTTGGCCAATACCGCACGTTTTTGGCAATACATAGATGAAGCTAAATCGGCCATCAATAGCAATGAATTGAAACGTGCAGGTCTCAAACTTGATTTAGCTGATACCTTAAATGAAGACCCGAATACCGTGTTGTTTTACCGCGCAGAACTTGCCAAGCAAGCTGGGCAATACCAAAACGCGATGAATTTCTATAAGCAAGTGCTAAAAGACGATCCCTTGCAACAGACTACCTTGAGCGCCATGCTCGAATTAACTGCCTCAGATGATAATTATGCTCGTAGTCATCGTTTTTATAACAGCTTAAATCAACAACAACAGGCATTGATTACTGAAGATTACACGCTATTACAAACACAACAATTGCGAGCCCGCGCTGATGACCTTACTGCCAAAGGTAAGCTAGATGAAGCAGTTGATGTGTTACTTTTGGCAATCAAACAAAGCCCTCGTCAAAGTTGGCTCTATTATGACCTTGCAAATTTATACCAACAACAAGGTTTGGTTGATCATGCCAAAGCTCTTTATAAAAAAACCTTGTGGCAATTTCCGTTAGATGCAGAGCTACGCTATAGCCATGCTTTATTTTTACGTTCGTTGAATGATTTTCAAGGAGCATTGGCAACCTTAGATTACATTCCAAATAACGCGCGTACTGAACAAATCAATGTACTCACAGAGCAATTGAGCATTAATACCAAGCTTGAAAGACTCTCTGCCAATAATACAGTCACTAATAAGGCCACGGTGATTTATAAGCTCACCGAGTTAGAAGCACAACCATTAACGCCTTTAATGCAAGCAGAGCTTGCCAGCCAATGGCAACAAATTAATGAGCAACAATATGCGATTAGGCAGCTGAAAAAAGCCCTAATTCGTGATCCAAGCTTGAGTCCTTATTGGCATATGACCTATGCAGCTTGGCTTATTGAAAGCGACGATAAAAATGCCTCTGATATCTGGTTTGCTAACTATCAACTGCCGAGTAACGCAACCGATGCTGAGCAGTCACAATGGCTAGCACTGCAAATAAACTATATTAACCGCTTTAGCGATAGTAACCAAAGAGTTACCAAGCTGTCTGCCCTTGCATCACAATACCCTGTTAACTCAGAACTGTCAGAAGCATTAATCAATGCTCATATCGAGCAAAGCAATAGTAACGAAGCTATTACTCGCTTTGAGCAGCACATCGCTAAAGGTCAAACAGTGTCAACGGATACCGCTTTGGCTATTGCAACACTTGCTCGTCAGCAGCAAAGAGATGATCTAGCTGATCGCATCATTGCTGGGCAAATTAATCAAGTTTCGAGCGAGCAAAGCTATCGTCAGCAGCAATTAATGGCTGCACTTGAACCATTTGAAGATACTCAGAGCGCAATAAATCTAGCTGAGCAATTGCTGGCTAAATCCAACAATAACCAAGAGCTCTATTATCAAGCTGCTGCGGTTGCACAAGCTAAGCACCAGAATAAGCTTGCTCAAAGCTGGTACCGTGCGGCAGTTGACCCATACGCTGCTACGAGCAACTTAAGTGATGAGCAGAACTATGAGCTTTATGCCCTTGATGAAAATGAAGCGTGGTATGTCAATAATGCTAAGCGCCAATTGCAAGGCATCGAGCGAGATGAGCAAGCGTATATTACCGCCGCAATCAACTTAAGTAGCCAAACCAGTACGCAAAATGAGTCAACCCTTGGCGCTGGTGCAAGCCCTATTGAAGCAGGTTTCCCTTTGTGGGGTGGCACAGGGATTGTGAAATTAGACCCGATGACAATATCAAGCCAAGAAACCCGCTTTGATGAAACCTTTGCTGGTAGTCGCTATGGTCAAGGGGCCCTCTGTATTTTTGATTGCCCACTTTTAAGTATAAAACCAAAGCAACAAGGTATGGATATTGGCCTTGCTTGGCAAAACGAGCAATGGCGCATTGATGTTGGTACTACTCCACTTGGCTTTCTAGTCGAAGATATCGTGTGGGGCGTTAATTACAAAGGTGATTTAGGCGACTTTGGTTATGGCGTCACGTTTAATAAACGCCCAGTAACTAGCTCTGTATTATCTTACGCCGGACTTGAAGATGTCTTTACCAACCAAGTATGGGGTGGCGTTAGAGCAACGCAATTACAACTTAGCCTATCCCATGACCTAGGCCTAGACTGGGGTTTTTGGGGCAGCACCAACTATCAAATCTTGCAAGGTAAAAATGTAAAAGACAACCAAAGCTACAGCCTAATGGGTGGTAGTTACTATCGCTATATTCGCGAAAGAAACGCCGAATTAAGCCTAGGTCTTAACTTATTACACTGGTCATATAAGTATAATTTAAGTGAAGAAACCTGGGGACATGGTGGCTATTACAGTCCGCAAAACTACTTGGGTGCTTCTTTACCTGTTATTTTTGATAAACGGGTTGCTCATAATTTTATTTATAGGCTTCGTGCTGGGGTATCTTGGTCTACCACTACCACTGACGACATCGCATTTTTCCCGAACGACCCTATTTTGCAAGGCCAAGCTGAAGCTCAAACAGCCGTAACAGGTGTTGTGCCATACTTTGAGGGCGATACCAGCAGCGGCTTATCGTATAACTTAGGGGCAAGTTTTGAGTATCGATTCACTCCTCATTGGTTCTTTGGTGGTTACTTCAACCTAGATAGAGCCGATTTTTACGAACCGAATTACGCTCAGCTGTACTTCCGTTATTACTTTAATCCGGTGTATAGCGAGCTGGCATTCCCTGGGAAACCTGTTGTGCCTTATGCAAGCTACTAACCATCGCATCCGAAGGGGCAAGTGTCGCAAGATCTTCCCCTCACCATAAGGTCTATGTATACTGTAGCGCACTTGTAGCTAGGATAAGGGTGTGTCTCTTACCTTCAAGTATAAAACTTGAGCAACAAACCATTATCTTAGCTGCATCAAAAAACATGGCCGCCCGTTCACTAAATAAATACATAGAACGACCAAAGCAAAAACAATAAGGCCTCAAATAAAAACTTAGAGTTAGGAAGTAAATATGAGTTCATTACCAAAAGCAGGTGACTTTTTAGGGCATCCTAAAGGGTTGTTCCTGTTGTTCGGCACAGAAATGTGGGAACGTTTCGGTTATTACGGCATGCGCGCCATCTTAGTTTTATACTTAGTAGCGCTTGTTCAAGAAGGTGGTTTTGGTTGGTCAAATGCAGATGCATTAAGCCTTTATGGTACCTTCACAATGGCTGTATACATTACACCACTGTTTGGTGGTTGGTTAGCCGATAACGTCTTGGGGCAACGTAAAGCAATTATCCTTGGTGGTTTATTAATGGCTGCTGGCCACTTCACTATGGGTATTCCGCACAGCTACTTAGCTGACCAAGAAGAAAACGTATTCTATATTGGTTTAACCCTTCTTTGTATTGGTAACGGTTTATTCAAGCCAAACATCTCAACCATGGTTGGCGATTTATATAAAGAAGGTGACCAACGTCGTGATGGCGCATTTACTATCTTTTACATGGGTATCAACTTAGGTGGTGCATTAGGTCCTCTAGTTGCGGGTTATGCTGCTGCAGCAATGGGCTGGCAATGGGGTTTCATCGTAGCTGGTGTAGGTATGGTTTTATCTGTACTTTTACAGCTTGCATTAAGCAACAAATACTTAGGCAACATCGGTGTTGTACCTTCAGCTAAGCTTTCTCAAGCGCAGTCTGAATCAAATACTAAAGAGCCATTAACTAAAGTTGAAACTGACCGTATTAAAGTTATCTTCACTATGAGTGTATTCAGCATCATCTTCTGGATGGGCTTTGAACAAGCGGGTGGTTTAATGAACCTTTTCGCTAACGATTACACTGACCGTATGTTACTTGGTTTTGAAGTGCCTGCTTCTTGGTTCCAGTCATTAAACTCAATTTTCATCATTGTATTTGCACCTTTAGTTGCCATTATTTGGTTAAAGCTTGATAAACGTGAACCAAATTCACCAGTTAAGTTTGCTATTGCACTTATTTTCTTAGCACTTGGCTTCATTACTATGATCCTGGCGCTTATGACACAAGGTCAAGGTGAGCACCTACAAATCAGCATGATGTGGTTAGTATTATTCTACTTATTCCACACGCTAGGTGAGTTGTGTTTATCTCCAATTGGCTTATCTATGGTGAGTAAACTTGCACCACTACGTTTAGCTTCAATGCTTATGGGTATCTGGTTCCTATGTACAGCCGTTGCAAACAAAATTGCTGGTTTCGTAGGTTCATTCCTAGGTGAAGGTGAAGAAGCGTTAGACAACGCGATGGGTATCTTCATTGGTTTAGGCGCAACTGCGGTTCTTTCTGCTGTTATCATGTACTTACTAAGCGACAAACTTGTAGCTTGGATGCACGGTGCTGAAGGCCAACACGAGCCACAAACTACTGAGCACATCCTAGCTGAAGAGCTAGAAGTGACAGCTGAAAAGCAATAATATTTATTCCCCGTAGCGCCCGCTACGGGGAATTTCTCTCTCCCCTATTCCCTCTGCGCCCTTAAAACTGATACTATATTCTTATACTAATTTGGTATGGCAAAGGAACTGAGTAAGTGCGCTCTAACACTCAACTACTGGTCATTATTCTGACTAGCTTATTACTGACAGCATGTGGTGGCGATAAAACAACAAAAGAAGTCGCAGCAGCTCCTGATCAGTCTGGTTTAATTATTTCTGTTGAAAATGGTTTATCGGCTGAATTTGCACATGGCGATGTCACACTTAATGCAATAAGTAACACGGTTACAACAGACACTACATTTACTTACACTGAGACAAGCGCTTCAAGCACAGATATAGAGCAAGGTATTGTCTCGAGCATTCATACCTTTCGCCCCAATAACCTGATATTTGCTGAGCCATTAAGTTTAGCGATTAAGTTACCAAATGAACAAACCAACCTTGCCTTTAGCATAGTGCAGTTAGTCGATGAGCAATGGCAAACTCTCACTACTGAACAAAGCGATGATGGATTTGCAGTCAGTGCTATCACAGAATTTGGTAGCTTTGCTTTAATTTCTCGCACCATTCCTTCGGTTAGTAAAACCTTTGGCGAGCAATGTAATGACACAGCCAGTAACCAAACTGTACGCTTTATTCATGTTGCTGATTTACACGCGCGCTTTGGCTTTAAAGAGCAATTATTCAGCCGTATTCGCAGTTACTACGACAATGCAAAACTTGAAAACCCTAACACCTTATTCACCAATGGCGGTGACGATTATGAAAAAGGCACTGTAGCTGAACAAACCTCACAAGGGTTAGCCACAGTCGAAGCAATAAAAGCAATGGCCTTTGACGTACGAGTGATTGGTAACCACGACTATGCGTGGGGACCTGAGCAACTGCTGGACTTTGCCGATGACGATAATGCCATCGTGCTTTCAAGTAATACCGAATATGATGGTAGCAGCGATACGCCATTTGCTGGTGTCGATTTTTCAGTTGTCCAAGTTGGTTGTCTTCGAATTGGCTTTTTTGGTATGACTTCAGTGCCTTGGAATGAACTTGATGATCCTATCGAAGAGGAACCGATCCCTGATTTTATCGCTAATTTCAAAATGAATTGGCAGTGGCAAGAAGTGGCTGAGCAGATTGTTAACCAATACCGTCAAGATGTTGATTACATGGTCATGGTGAGTCACTTAGGTGAAGGCACTGACACCCGTATTGCACAAAATGTTGCAGGAATTGATTTAGTACTTGGTGGACATACCCATGGCGGTGAAAGCTATCAAACCTTAGATAACGGCAGCATTGTCATTCAGCCAAACTTTTTTGCTCAAGGGCTAACTGATCTTACCTTAACCTTTAACCTTGAAGACAAGACACTTGCGGATGTTGATTACAATACCGTAGCAACAACCAGCATTACGACCCGAGATGAAAGCACTAAAGCCGCCATTGATGAAATCATGGGTCGCTATGCCCCAGATGCAAATACCGAAATTGCCGTTTCAGAAAATTACCCCACTGCAGAAGAACTCACGACGATTACTGCCAAAGCTGCCATGCAGCAGTTCCCTGCTATTGATGCGGCCTTGCTTGATGCAAGCCAAGTACAAGATCGCTGGCTACCAGGAACGTTAACCCAAGAAGACTTCCATGCCGCGTTTAAGGTTGAACGCCAACCATCGAATACCCCGGGCTTTAATTCAATTTATCAAGTCGCGGTGACAGGCAGCCAATTAAAAAACATGCTCGAAAGCCGACCTGAATGGGTCTCTTTAGTGCCTGATAACATTAATGATGCAAGTAATTACCACGTAGCTCTATTTAAAGGCCCAGCGCTTAATAGCAAATTATTCTTCCCAGCTCTGCCAAACTTAGAAGCGCAATTGGTCGCTGAAAGTTGGTGGCTGCTTGATAATTACGCACGAGCACGCACCAGCCAATGTTTATATCTCGATACCGATAACACGCTTAATGCGTGTAAAACGGATGATGCAGTCACAGTATGGAATTTTAATAATCCTAAGCAAGGGTTTAGCAGTGACTTTGGCCCTGCAACACTCAGCTTTTATGACCCTGAAGACAAAAACTGGGGGCCAGAGAATAGCCAATTTGCGACCACCACTGAACTTGAAATTACTGATTTACCAAGTGGAGCCTCTGGCGTGTTGTCCTTTGCTCGTCATAGCCCAACACAAGGCTTAACCTTAACGGCTAATAGTGCTGCTAATGGTGATTATCAAACAGAAGGCCTTATCGCTGATTACACCTTAGTGATGGATATTATGTGGCCAGAACAAAGCACCAATGAGTGGCGCTCATTACTACAAACCGATATCACTAATAGTGATGACGCAGACCTTTACGTCAGCCGAGATAACGCCATCGGTATTGCCACCAGTGATAGCGGTTACTTTGGCGAGCTTACAGCAAACAGCTGGCACCGTATTGCTTTTGTGTTTTATGCTGCTCCAAACAATGGTGCACTAAAAATTTATCTTGATGGCGAGCTAATTGGTATTAAAGATGAAGGTGAAATCAATGAGCGCTGGGCAATAAACAATGCGGCCTTACTTTTAACCGATAATGACTACGAAACTAAGCCGGGTTACTTAAACGCCTTGTTATTTGCAGGTCGTGCGATGACTGATGCCGAGATTGCCAATATGGGTGCTGCCCAGCAACAACTTAATTTTACGCAATCAACCCGTACCTTAAACCAAGTAGTTGAGCGTCATTATCAAGCTGCACCACAAATTATGAATAACCCTTGGTTACAACAACGCAGCAAGTTTTTTAACAAAGCGCGCCAAACCGTAAACTAAACTATACAATCACCTTAATAAAAAAGGCCGTTTCAGGCCTTTTTTATTGCCTGAAAAACACTGAAATTTACTATTAAATACATATAGATAACTATAAAGATGGTTTACCTCTTTTAGTCAACCTAGTGGCTTACTCACTGCCTTTGTTAGGGCAATTGCTGAAATTAAAATCATTGTCCCATTTAATTTACAAAGAAGGCTTTAGCTAAATAGTGCTGGGATCTTCCCCTTATCGAATTTCTGGTTAATCATCCGCTCATTACAGAACAATAATTCTTTTTTAGCGCAGTGCTTATAATTGCGGGAGTAATGACAATGAGCGAAGTAAATAATCCATTAGGCCTAATGGGCATTGAATTCACTGAATACGCAACACCTGATGCAGATTACATGGACAAAGTGTTTACTGATTTTGGCTTTTCAAAGCTAAAAAAATTCAAAGGTAAAGACATTGTTTACTACAACCAACATGACATTCATTTCTTACTAAATAATGAGCGTGATGGTTTCTCTGCTGAATTTGCTAAAAGCCACGGTCCAGCAATCTGTTCTATGGGTTGGCGTGTAGAAAATGCGCAAAAAGCATTCGATGTTGCTGTTGAGCGCGGTGCAAAACCTGCGACAGACTCAACACACAAAGATTTACCTTACCCAGCTATCTACGGTATCGGCGACAGCTTAATCTATTTCATCGAGCAATTTGGTGACAAAGGTTCTATCTATGAGTCAGACTTCGAAGATTTAAGTGAGCAAAACATTGTTGAAGACAAAGGCTTCATCCGTATCGACCATTTAACCAATAACGTTTATAAAGGCACTATGGAAACATGGGCTAACTTCTACAAAGACGTATTTGGTTTTACTGAAGTACGTTACTTCGACATTAAAGGCCAAAAAACAGCGTTATTATCTTACGCACTTAAATCTCCATGCGGTACTTTCTCGATTCCAATCAACGAAGGCAAAGATAACAACAACAACCAAATCGATGAGTACTTAAATGAGTACAATGGTCCGGGTGTACAACATTTAGCATTCCTTACTAATGACTTAGTAAGCTCACTTGATAAGCTTGACCAATCAACGATTGCTACGCTTGATATCATCCCTGAGTACTACGATACAATTTTTGACCGTGTGCCTTGGGTTAAAGAAGACAAAGAGAAGATCCGTAAGCATCAAATTCTAGTAGATAGCCAAAGCGAAAATTGTTACCTACTACAAATCTTCTCGAAGAACCTATTTGGTCCAATCTTTATCGAGATGATCCAACGTGTAGATGACGGCGGTTTCGGTGAAGGTAACTTCCAAGCGCTTTTCGAATCAATCGAACGAGATCAAGAGCGTCGTGGTGTAATCTAAATCATCATTATGAATAAAAAGCAGCGTGTGGTTTGGCTATATTCACACGCTGCTTTTTGTCGTTTTAAATTCTGTTTTAAACTAACTGTTTAAATTGCGTTGATTGCCTCCATATAGATAACTAACACATCAGCGCGAACAAATAAGGAAAGAGTATGAGCCTAATTAACGAAACCCACGATATTAATCTAAAAAGCTGGGTTGCATCTGCTAACGAAGCGAACTGTGACTTCCCAATTCAAAACCTTCCTTTTGCAGAAGTACGTCGTAAAAATTCAGACGAAGCGTTCCGTGGCGCTGTAGCAATTGGTGATCAAGTTATCGATTTAGCGAAAGTAAACGACCTTGGTTTATTCTCAGGTGATGCACAAGTTGCCGTTAAAGCAGCGAGCCAAGCTACATTAAATGAATTTATGGGCCTTGGTCAGCAATATTGGTCAGCACTTCGTCTTGCGTTATCAAAAGCATTACGTGAAGGTGCCAGTGAGCAAGCGCAATTAAGCGAAGCACTTATTGCTCAAGCAGATATCGAATTTGCGCTGCCTTGTCGCATTGGTGATTACACTGACTTCTATACCTCTATTTACCACGCAACAGCAGTAGGCAGCCTATTCCGCCCTGATAACCCACTTTTACCTAACTACAAATGGGTACCAATTGGTTATCATGGCCGTTCATCGTCAATTGATGTATCAGGTCAAACGTTCCACCGTCCTAACGGTCAAACTAAAGCACCAGATGCTGAAGTACCGTCATTCGGCCCTTGTAAACGCCTAGACTATGAACTTGAATTAGGTATTTACCTTGGTAAAGGTAATGAATTAGGCGATGCAATTGCCATTGAGAATGCTGAAAACCACGTATTTGGTTTCTGTGTATTCAATGACTGGTCTGCACGTGACTTACAAGCATGGGAATACCAACCACTTGGTCCGTTCCTTGCGAAAAACTTCGCATCGACTGTATCTCCTTGGATTGTTACTACAGAAGCACTGGCGCCATTTAGAACAAACTGGACACGTGATGAAAATGACCCGCAACCAATGGACTATTTAGAGTCTTCTCATAACCGTGAGTTTGGTGCATTCGATATCAAAATGGATGTACAAATCGAAACTGAAAAGATGCGTGCAGCTGGCGAAGCGCCAACACAAGTATCTAAATCTAGCTTCAAACACTCTTACTGGACTGTGGCGCAAATGGTGACTCACCACACTGTAAATGGCTGTAACTTCCAACCTGGCGACATGTTAGGTTCTGGCACTCAATCAGGCCCAGAGCACGAAGAAGCAGGTTCATTGTTAGAGCTATCACGCGGCGGTAAAGAAAAAATCACCCTTGCTAATGGCGAGCAACGTACTTTCTTAGAAGATGGCGACAACGTAATCATGCGTGGTTGGTGTGAAAAAGACGGTTTTGCACGCATTGGTTTTGGTTCAGTTGAGGGTACAGTGCTACCTGCCAAATGAAAATAACTCGCTATTTTCATTTAAAAAACAAGTATTAAGGGCATTATTTGCCCTTTTTTATTTGCCATTTCTCTCTTGAGTTACAATTTTTTTCTGGCTTTTTTAAATCAGATTGCTATCTTAACTCGGTTATTAGTTAAATTTTGTACGCCATGTTAGTTAAACTTAAGTCTTTTTACCGCACGATTTTTCCAGCTAGACAGCTGTTGATCCGTCAAAATGGCGAAGTAAAGCACTTAGTGTTAGCGCCTTGGTTACAATTAACAACACTTCTGGTCATTTTAACTGCTATTGCTTGGTTAAGTATTTCAACGCTCCAGATCATGTCACAAGCCGACCAAATCATCAGCATCGAACAAAACCAACTCAGCAAACAACAACAATGGCAAAAACAACGCTACCAGCAACAAGCTGCCTATGAAAAACAATTAGAGCAGTTGGCTATTCTTGAGCAAAAACAAGCGTTATTGCAAAGCATGATTGAGTCGCTACCAGAATCAATGAACAAACCTGCACTACCAACTAATGCAGAGCCATTGCTTTTACCTGTTAAGGAACACTCTGAGGAATTTCATGCTCCTTTAGAAGGTGAACAGCAGCCAAAACAAGTTAAACGCTTAGAAAGTATTCCTGAACGCTTAGTGCGCCTTGATGCCGCTTATAACAACAGCTTTGTGGTATTGGATGAGCAAATAAAACTTCGCCATCAAGAAATCGTTGCCATATTAGAGGGTGCAGGCCTTGATAGCAGCCTTGCCAATGCCTCGGTACTAGAAAGTTCAGATACAGCTCAAGGTGGTCCACTCGATTTATTTGATGAATCAAAAATTCCTGCTGAATTTTTAGCGATTGCAGATAACTTATTAGCGTTAAATAACTTAGAAAATTTACTCAGTGAATTGCCACAAACGCTCCCTGCTGCCGATTACTACATTTCAAGCAGTTTTGGCCTTCGTAAAGACCCATTGAATGGTCGTCGTGCATTTCATAAAGGGGTTGATTTAGCTGGCTGGCATAAAACCGAAATTTTTGCGCCCGCTAATGGTACGGTTCTTCGTGCTGGTCGTAATGGTGGTTATGGTAATTTTATCGAACTACAACACAAAAATGGTTTCATCACTCGCTTTGGCCACCTAAATAAAATTAAAGTAAGAAAAGGCCAAACGGTAACAAAAGATGATGTCATTGGCTTAATGGGAAGTACTGGCCGTAGCACCAGTACGCACTTACATTACGAAGTTTTAGTGAATGGCAAACATGTCAATCCAGTTAAAATAACAAAGGCCCTTTCTCGTGTTCGGTAGAAAAAAGCAACCAGCAGCTAGCTCGTCTGGCTCATCTTTAAAAAGAACCAACCATACTCCTTCAATTATTTCTGAAGACGTCCGTTTAACTGGTAGCCTTACTTGCCAAGGTGAAGTCCAACTTGATGGTCGGATCGATGGTGATTTACATGTTAAACACCTAGTGATTGGTCATACTGGTGTGATTGAAGGCGTGATTGAGGCTGATAGTGTAACTGTCAAAGGTAAAATCTTCGGAACACTCATCGCCAATCAAGTGGTAATTGAAAGCACCGCAGAAGTCCATGGTGACGTATTTCATGACACCCTTAGCATTGAAGCGGGAGCAATCATTGAAGGCAGCTTAAAACATCGTCATGAAGAAGATAATGTGGCGCCTATTAAGCCTGAAGAACAAACCAGTTCATCATTACTCCCCGATGATGACAACGACTTGTCGTTTGTAAACAAACAAGCCGCTGATAAGTCTTAACGTTTTTTAGCAGTTACATACATTGTGATATCTGCTGTAAACACCAATTCATCGCGGCTGTTAAAAACCTTCACCGGTACTAACAAATCTTGCTTTTCTAACCACTCACTCGGTACTTCTATATCTGCAACTGCACGCATGTCTGTGTCAATTTTTGCTATATAATTCACTGTCATGCCTTTTGGGATCCAGCGGTGTGTTTTTGCCGGCACCGTCGCATCGACCATTAAACCTGCGCACAACTCAGCTATATTACACTGGGCAATAGCATGGATAGTACCAATGTGATTATGGATTGCTCGGCGGTTTTTAACGGTTGCACTGCAATGCCCTGCTGTTAAACCTGTGATCAATGGCTTTATTGAGCCGAAATAAGGAGCTTTAAAACAGACAGCTTTACTAAATAACCAATTACCTTTTGGCAGTGACTGACATTGAGTCCAGATTTTTAATAATGATGATTTTGAGCTCAAGACGATTATCCATTATTTTTTTGATGTGAGATGGAAATTAACACATCAGACCAGATAGCGAAATGGAAAATTTTTGTTAGCAGTTTTGATGATTACATATTTAGCTAAGTGAATGCTTTTCTTTTCCTTTAGGGGCACATAAAATACCGTTTTAAAGGAGAGCGAATGCAGTCACGCCAGCACAAAAACCTCAGTTTATTATTTATCCTCGGCCTTCTGGTTGTTTTTTGCCCATTAGGTATTGATATTTATCTTCCAGCATTTCCTACTATCGCTGAACAATTGAATGCGTCAGAAAAGCAACTTCAGCAAACCGTGGCTATTTTTTTGCTTACAGTCGGTCTTGGGCAGCTTATTGCGGGACCACTTGCAGATAAATTTGGCCGTAAACCTGTTGCGATTAGCGGTGTTACGATTTATGGGGTAGCTGCATTCTGGGCATATTTGGCGCCAGACTTTACCACCTTAATGATAGCAAGAGCATTACAAGGCTTAGGAGCATGCGCAACTTTTGTCGTCGCTTTTGCAATAGTTAGAGACAAATTTGGTAGTGAGCGTAGCGGACAAATCATTACTTACTTAAATGGCATTGTCTGCTTTATTCCTGCCCTTGCGCCTATTCTTGGTGCTTGGTTAACCGTACAATTTGGTTGGCGCATGAACTTTTTATTCATGGTCAGTTTTGCACTTGTTGGCCTATTTATAGTTTTGTTTCTCTATAAAGAAACCCGCCCTAAAGACAGTGTTTACAGTGGTCATATTCTCGACTTAAGGCGCTTTATACCTATTATCTCCACACCACTCTTTCTATTTCATAGCTTAATTTGTTTAGTGACTATGTCCGCTATTTTAGTCTTTGTAACCCTTGCTCCGGGTTGGATAATCACAGAGCTTGGTGGCAGTGTCACCGACTTTACTTTTTGGTTTACCTGTAATGCCGCCCTGAGCATTTTTGCAAGCTTCGTCATGCCCATATATATAAAGCGCCAGCCCAAACGAGCCTTAAAAGCAGGACTTATGTTGTTAGTATTGTCTGGCTGCATAATGCTGGCTTTTAGTCAGCAAAATTCAGTTTTAGCTTTAATGTTTCCTATGTTCTTGGCAGCTTTTGGTTATGCCTTAACACTTGGCTCATCGGCAGGTCGTGCATTGAGTATGTTTCCTAAACAAGCAGGCACAGCTTCTGCACTTATCGGCTTGATGCAAATGAGTGGCGCAAGTTTATTAGTGTTTATAACGCAATTTTTAAATTTAACGACACCTGTATTAATTGGCGTACATTTTTTGATGCTCACTCCTTTTACTTACTTATTACTTAAACATAAGCGCTTGTCATAAAAAAGTTTTACCATACTTTTAGCTAATATGGGTAAATGAGAATCGTTATACTTCATTTGCCCATTTAGCCATCCTTTTATATCTCACAGTTATAAAAATCACCTTTCTAGAATAATTTGTTCCGTTTTTGCGGATTATTTTTCTTGTACCCAACCACATATTAAACTATTGTTTACCCACGTTAACAACTGGTTAACCAAATGACATGTTTGGGATACGAATTATGAAAAAGAATAAATTAGCATTAGCACTGATCATCAGTGGACTATGTGCAGCAGGAACTGCAAACGCAGCAAATGACCGTTACATCATCCAAGTAGACAACAATAAAAAAGGCGTAGTTAAAGCACTCGCTAAAAAGCTCGGTGGTGATATTAAAGTTGATGGTAATGGCTTCATTGCAGCGCAATTCTCAGGTCATGACCTAGCGAGCGTGAAAGGCTTATTAAACAACCCTCACATAAAACTGATTGAAGAAGACCAAAAACGTGTGCCAATGGCGCTTTATAACGATGACGCGGGTAATGCTATGCAGCAGCAGCTGACCCCTTACGCAGTTTACCAATCACAAGCAGACCAAGTTACTTTTGATGCAAATGCTGGCATGAAAGTGTGTGTAATTGACTCAGGTCTAGATGCTTCGAATCCTGATTTCATTTGGGGTAATATTACTGGTGACAACGACAGTGGTACTGGTAACTGGTTCGATAATGGTGGTCCTCATGGTACTCACGTCGCCGGAACAATTGGCGCAGCAGATAATAATGTAGGTGTGGTTGGTATGGCACCTGGCGTTGCAATGCACATCATCAAAGTATTTAATGCTGAAGGCTGGGGTTACTCTTCAGATTTAGCACACGCAGCGGACTTATGCTCTCAAGCAGGTGCAAATATTATTAGCATGAGCCTAGGTGGCGGTGGTTCAAATAGCACCGAGTCTAACGCGTTTGCTAACTTCACAAGTGCAGGCGGCTTAGTCGTTGCTGCGGCAGGTAATGATGGTAATAACGTACGTTCATACCCTGCAGGCTATCCATCAGTAATGATGGTAGGTGCAAATGATGCGAACAACCAAATTGCAGATTTCTCGCAGTTCCCTAGCTGTACGTCTGGTCGTGGTAAACGCGCTACTACAGATGAAACTATCTGTGTTGAAGTAACAGCAGGTGGTGTTGATACTCTTTCTACTTACCCTGCAGGTATGGCCACTTCGGCTAGCTTAGCAGCAGATGGTGCGGGCTTTGCAACTTCATCAATGGAGAACTCAGGAAATGCATCAGGCACGGCTTATTACATGGGTACTGCCGAAAGTGTAGATTCTGGCGCAGCTGGCAAAATCTGTATGATTGACCGCGGTAATATCTCGTTCTATGACAAAGTGAATAACTGTGAAAACTCAGGTGGTATCGGCGCTGTTATCATTAATAACGAAGCAGGCATGTTATACGCTACATTAGGCGATACTAACGATACAACAATTCCTGCTGTAGGTGCAGCACTTGAAGACCGTTCAGCACTTCTTTCAAGTACAACAATTGATATCGCAATTGGTACCAGTGATTATGGTTTCATGAGCGGTACATCAATGGCGACGCCTGCTGTATCTGGTATTGCAGCACTAGTTTGGTCAAACCATCCTGAGTGTACTGGGACAGAAATTCGTGATGCCTTAAAAGCGACAGCACAAGACCAAGGCGCTTCTGGTCACGATGTTTACTTCGGTCACGGTATTGTTAAAGCCGCTGATGCAGATGCATACCTAATGGCAAATGGCTGTGCAGGTGGCAATAATGGCGGCGGCACAACTCCTGGTAGCGATGATATTAGCCTTTCTACGTCAGGTTATAAATCAAAAGGCACTGCGTATGTTGATTTAAGCTGGAATGGCGCAGCAACAAGCACAGTTGATGTATACCGTAATGGTAGCAAGGTAGGCTCAGTGGCAAACACTAACAGCTATACTGACACTATCACATCGAAAGGCGGTGGTACTTACACTTACCAAGTATGTGAAGCGCAAAGCACAACTGTTTGTTCAAACAATAGCTCAGTGACGTTCTAATACTTTCCCCAACCCAAATCAGCGGGCATTGATTGCCCGCTTTTTCTTTTTCTAAAAGCTTGTTAAGATCAAATACCTAGCTTTTTAACTTTGTGCCAATGATCAATCCAGAATCGTTACTGTCGTTTTTAGGCGCCAGTTTTTTAATTGCCGTAGCTCCCGGCCCTTCTAATGCATTTTTAATGGCGCAAACCTTTGCAAATGGCCGTAAAGCCGGAATGCAAAGTGCCTTTGGTTTTGCCTTAGGTGGTGTGGTGCATACTATTTTGGCAGTAGTAGGTTTAACGGCAATTTTAAAAGCATCCACGGTAGCATATACCACAGTTCAGTATTTAGGCGCGGCCTACCTTTGCTACCTAGGTATAATGACCTTAAAGGATACCTTCACAGGGCCTGAACCAAACTGCAGCGAAAAGCCTCATGTTAGCACCAGTAAAAAACAAAATGTGATGTTTCAAGCCATGATGACCGAGGTACTCAATCCGAAAGTTGCCTTATTCTTTATTGCTTTTATTCCTCAGTTCGTCGATCCGAGCTTGTCTTCAACGACATTTCAACTCGCTTTCTTTGGATTACTCTACCCGCTTTTTGCTTTTCCAATCGACTGCACGTATATTTATTTCGGCGATAAGATAGCCAGTTATTTTCGTGAACATCCACAAGCCCAAATTTGGATTGATCGGATCACGGGACTAGTTTTTATTGCGTTAGCAATTAACCTATTGATATAAGAGCACTTATGGAACAAAAACAACAAGCTTTACCCGCCAAAAAGAATATTGCCCTCGTAGCCCATGATGGCAAAAAAGCAGCCCTTCAGGCATGGTGTGAAAAGCACCTGGATATTTTAAGTAAGCACACGCTATATGGTACAGGCACAACGGGTCATTTAATCGAGCGCACAACAGGGCTTGAAGTGATAAAGCTATTAAGTGGTCCTATGGGTGGCGATCAACAATTAGGTGCTAAAATTGCTGAACATGAGGTGCATGTGTTAGTTTTTTTCTGGGATCCACTTGCATCGCAGCCCCACGACCCTGATGTAAAAGCATTACTTCGTTTAGCTGCGGTTTGGAATATTCCTGTTGCCTGTAATGAAGTTAGTGCCGATATGCTATTAAGCTCCCCTATGATGGAGACAGAGCTTTGCCGCACGTTGCCAGATTACGAAAAATACCTCGCAACGCGCCAAGTGACTCTTTAATTATTAAAGTTGTATACCTAAGTGGGGCGATTAGCTATAAAGCTTGTGCGCCCACTTAGTTAAACCTGCAGTAACACTACCAAAGTGATCCCCGTTCAGCATATTAATATCACCTAAATGTGATTTTAACGCAGCCTTGATCAGCGGTGATTGCGCACTACCACCCGTTAAGTAAATTACATCCGGTGTTGTGCCTGCCTCTTGAATCGCTTGTTTAGCTAAGCTCACTATCTGGCTTATTGAGTCATTAACAGCTAAAGCTAAGTCTTTTAGCGTTAAGCATTGCATTAAATCTGAATCTAAGAAACGCAAGTCTGTGGTAAATTCGTTCGCTGACGAGAGTGCAATTTTTGCCGCTTCGCCTTGCTGCACTAATTGATGACCCTGCTTATTTTGCTGCAATTGAATTAAGCGTTTAAAAAGCGCTGGCTCTTTAACTTCACGAACTTGAGTCAATAACTCACGATGATGGGCATCGCTATAAAACTGGCTTTGCAGGTTTACATCATTGATTTTACACGCTTGCCAAAACGGTTGGTTCGGCAGCGGAAGACCCGATTTAAACTCAGTACCTAAACCTAATAATGGCATTAAACCATGAAAGCTCAGGGCAATATCTAAATCATTTCCACCCACACGCTTGCCACTGTGGGCTAAGAAATCATTATCACGACACTGCTTTTCACGGAAGCTCGGCCCCATTTGTACGAATGAACAATCACTGGTACCCCCGCCAATATCTACAACCAATACTTTTTGGTCTTGCTGTAATGAAGTTTCATAATCAATCCCTGCCGCTAGCGGCTCATATAAAAACGACACCTCTTTAAAGCCTGCGCGCTTTGCTGCTCGTTCTAAAATTCCCAGTGCTTGCTGATTAGATTCTTCACCACCAACTGATTGAAAGTTTACCGGTCGTCCGATTACCGTTTCTGTTAATGACTCTTGCAGTGACTGCTCTGCACGCTGCTTAATTTTTAAGATCATCGCCGTAGCAATGTCTTCAAAGAAGTTTATTTGACCTTGCTTTAAGCCCACAGCACCAAAGAATGATTTAGGTGATTTTACAAAGTAACCTTCTTCAGGAAATTGCACATACTCGCTAATTGCTTCACGACCGATGAATAAGGTCTCATCACCAGCTTGAATATCTAAATCTGATTTAATGCGAGGAATGGTATTTAAAAGCGCATTGCGCTCAGTTTTAAAGTCATGCTCAAATGGGCTACCAGTGAGGTGCTTTGCCACAAAATCGACAACTAAAGCACTGTGATGAGTATAAAGTGTTGAGGGTAAATACTGCTTACCTTGTTCAAGCGGCACTAATGACACTTGTTGCTCGTTATCCATTACACCGATTGCACAATTTGAGCTACCGTAATCAAAGCCTGCAAACATTCTAGCACCTATACATCAATAAAAAGGCCGCGAAATTTACCATAGTCGCAGCCATTTTTGAATGACGCTAAGGTGTTTCATGTAAAAAGCTTGCAAATCGTGGCAAACCATTTTTAGTAAAACCATGATATTTATAGGTAATGGTACTACCTATGGCTGGCGGTGACTTTCTTTGCTGATCAGAAAACCCCGAGCCAATTTTAAATTCAGTACCATCACTGTTGCGCACCTTGAGTGCGCCAAGCATATTTTTATACTTACCTTTTCCTGCAACATAACCGATTACAACCGCTTCAGCGTCAAAATAGGGTTTTAACTTTAACAATGCATCACTGCGTCCCGCACTATGCTTAGCAGCCGCTAGATGCAGCATCACGCCCTCAGCACCTTGCGCTATTAGCTCATCCATAAACAAACTAAGTTGCTTGTTATCGTTAAAGTGCGTTTGCTCCACTGCTTTAATATGTTCACTTTGCAGCTGATTTACTAACCGCGAGTAGTCCTCAAAGCGCTGACTAAATGGTTTTGTCGCATCAGGCATATCAAATATCATATAGCTTACTGTTTGCCATTCAGTATCAATAGGAATGGCTTTTCGAACGATACCGCTCAAAGTGGCAAAATCTTGGCGCTTAGTCCAAAGTTCTCCATCAAGCCAAACCCTAGGAAGTGGCTCAGTAAACCAGTCAGGGGCATAAATTGGGTTACCGTTTCGGGTTACTAATTGACTACCAGTCCAGATGGCCCGAACGCCATCATATTTTTCACTAACTAAATACTCGCTTACATTGACCTTGTCAGCTTCATAGACGTTTGCTAAAAGTACTGAAGGGGCTTGTTGAGCTTCGACCGAAAGGCTTAATAATAAAGTGATTGCGCACATCAGCGCACGAGTGATCATAACCATCATTGCTTCCTTGCAAATTTGTAAGTTTTAAGTAGCTTTCACGACTTAATAAATGCTGCTTAGTAATAGCCGTTTAATTATAGGTTAGTTTGTAGCCATTTGAAAAATTCGCCCAAATCAGCAAACCCCCCCGCCGCTTTACTAAAGTCATGTTCTAACGTGAAATGATTCGGCACCGCATACACAGCAACAGCGGCATTACTTGCGGCGGTGACACCGGTAAAGGTATCTTCGACTGCAACGGCTTCATTAGCGGTTATATTTAACGTATCAAGTGCCAATTGGTATGGGTCGCCAGATGGTTTAGGATTGTTAACATCATCTTTGGTAACCACACAATCAAACCAATCAAAAATGCCATAGCCTTTTAAAATAGGATAGGCTTCATCTTTTGCACTGCCTGTTACTAATGCCATTTTTAAACCACTGGCTTTTACTTGCTCAAGCACTGCTTTTGCATGAGGCATATAGGCGGGGAAATTAGTACTAACAAAGCGCCCAAATGCAGCATATTTATCATCGGTTAGCTGCTGTGGAGTGATACTAAGCCCATAATTTTCAACAACTTCCTTTGCAGCTTCAAGAGTTGGTCTACCAGAAAAGCGCTGACAAAACGTGGCCTCATCATACTGCACGCCAAAAGGGGCTAGTAAATCATTCCAAATATTAAAATGCACACTTTCAGAGTCGACAAGTGTGCCATCCATATCAAACAATACTGCTTTTAAAGTCATCCTCATTCCTTTTACAGTCTAAAAAATAAAAGGTGCCATTTGGCACCTTCGATAAATAAAATTTGTTACTCAGTTAAACCCGCAGGTGGCTCAGCAAACGCTTCTTCGCCTGTTTCTACATCAACCAGCTCGTAACCGCGTTGTTTTCTTACCACTTTTAATACTGGCTTAGAAAACGCTGTTTTTAAACGATCAGCGTCTGCTTCAAGTTCTTCGACTGTATTACCAAATGGCGCTGCACCGGTTTCTGACCAGTTAGTCACTTTGCCATTTAAGTTATATTCAACTTCATGTATTTGATATTGTGCCGCTTCATCTTTTGTTGCTTCACAAAAAATTACACGGTAGTTCCAAAATCCAGCCATACTTCTTCTCTTTCTCAAAATTTAATGCTGCCACTTTAGCAGTTACAAACACGATTATAAACGAAAAAACCCGCTATACAGCGGGTTTTGATAGGACTTATTCTTTCAGCTTAGAAGAAGCTTACTTTGAACTCAGCACCGATGTAACGCTCTTCGTTCACCATTGCTGTGTTGTTATTAAAATCGATAGCGCCGATTGATTGTTGCTCGTCGAACATGTTACGAACGAATGCTGATACTTCATATTCGTTGTCGCCTTCAGCCCAAGCGTAACCGGCACGTAAACCAACTTCAGTTAATGGCTTACCTTCAAATTCAACTGACTCGTATAAGAAGTAATTGATTTCGCTACGGTAAGACACGTCAGCGTATGTGAAAAATTCACCGTCAGCTACTTCGCGGCTATAACGTAATGTTAGGTTAGAGATCCACTCAGGTGCGTGCGGTAAACTATTACCATCAAGAATAGCTTGACCTGCGCTGTTTAAAGAATTTGTAACAGTACACTGAGCACATACGTCAACGGCTAAGTCTTTATCGTCAAGCTCAGTATTGTTGTAGCTTAAGTTAAATGTTGCGTTTAGGTTGTCAGTTAATACCCACTCAGTGTCTAACTCAAAACCGTAACCAGTTGTCTTATCAGCATTAACTAAACGGTTGAAGTTTGCACCACCACCTACAGCTGTTAATTGTTGGTCATCCATTGTGTAATAGAACACAGTGGCATTTACACGACCTTGGCCGTCAAGAACGTCTGATTTGATACCTGTCTCGAAAGACGTCACAGTTTCAGACTCAGCAACAGTTACTTCATCACCGAATAAGATACGACCCTGAATACTTGGTGCACGGAAGCTGTTCGCAACACGTGCGTACCAGTTTACGTCGTCGTTGATCTTATAGTTAGCAGATAGATCCCAGCTAACGTGATCGTCACTTGGGTTTTCTGTAAGGAAAAGCGCACCGCCACCAGCAGGGCTTAAAGTACGGTTCGCAGAGAATTCTTTCTCGTCATCTGAGTAACGAAGACCCGCAGTGATTTTTAGATCATCAGTGATTGTGTAATCTAATGAGCCGAATACCGCCCATGCTTTGGTATCTTGTTGCTGGATAACATAGCCGTTTAACTCACCTGGCGTTGAACCATAAGTGTCGTAGCTGAAGTTTTCGATCGTTAGCGCTTCATCGAAGTAGAATACACCTACTTGGAAATTTACGTCGCCAGCATAGTTACTAGATAAACGAAGTTCTTGCGTGTACTGGTCTTGATCTGGAATACCGTCAGCACTTTCAGAATAGAATGGAATAAAACCAGGACCCATATCTGGTAAGTAGCTAGCACCGTAACCGCCGTCGATATCAGCGCGAGAATAGATTTCAGCACTTTCCCATGCAGAGATTGACGTAAGTGTTAAATCGTTGATATCCCACTCAAGCTTTAAGCTTGCACCTTGAGATTCAACTTGCTGAGTCGCACGAGAAGCAGCATCGTGGTAAACCACGTCGTGCTCAAAATTATCTACTAAATCGTTAGTACCAGCTTTGATAGCATTAGCACGGAATGCGATTGGCGTACCATCCATATCACGTACATGGTAATTGAAAAGACCAGTGAAGTCGTCGCCTTCATATAAGAATTGAACACGTGCCGCTTTCTCAGTGTAACCACCTAATACGTCATCTTGCTCAAAACCTGGTGCACGATTATCAATATAATCATCTTTTTCTTGCCAAAGAACAGAAACACGTGTTGATAAACGATCTGTTAAGCCACCGCCAACAGCACCTTCAAAATCAACTGCGCCACGGCTACCGTAAGATACTGAGCCATAGCCTTCAAATTCTTGTGATGGTTTAACTGTATCAAATTTAACAAGACCAGCCGGCGTGTTACGGCCGAATAAAGTACCTTGTGGGCCACGTAGAACTTCTACGCGTGCTACGTCAAATACAGGGAAACCTTTTAAGATAGCGTTCTCTTGAACTACTTCATCTACCACTAAAGAAACAGGTTGTGAAGCATTTAGGTCAAAGTCAGTATTACCTAGACCACGAACATAAAAGCGTGGGAATGAACGACCAAACGAAGATTCAATTGATAAGCTTGGGATCTTCGCGTTCATGAAACGAATATCCATACCAGCTGAGCTGTAAGCATCTAAGCTGTCACCTTGTAAAGCAGATACAGCTACAGGTACTTCCTGTGCGTTTTCTACACGTTTACGAGCGGTGATTTGAATAACTTCTAATTGGTTGTTTTTTGCTGCTGAGGCTTCGTCTGCAGCAAGAGTTGAAAATGAAGTACCTGCTACGGCAGAGAACAACGTTGCATTGATAAGTGTTGCTAACGTAGATCTTTTCATTGCTTTCATGTCGGGTTTTAACCTTTTTTATGCACTCTTATTCAACGGTGATGATGTTGCGTCAATTCATTTGACGGGCTCGGCCAATTTTTCGCGCCTTGTAATAAGCTGCGCGGACCTCTTAATCGAGAGTGCAAAACGAAGTAAAGAGGCTGAACGAACGCTGACGATTATAACACTTTATGACACTTTTACTGCATTAAAAATTATAAATATACAATTATTTTACAACAATTAGCGGCAACATCGCCGCATTTAGAAGATTTTATGCAATTATTTTTGAGTAAAGCGGACATATGTCCTGTCCATCTAATTACGACAATGTGTAGACATCATGCGCAAATGAGAGCCACTTTCATTTACCCCTTTTTTAGCAACTAATCAGTTACACGTGCGAATTCTGGATTAGCTAATTCGCACTCATGCTCATTTAATAAGCCTAAAATTGCTAAGTTTAATTCTTCTATTACTTCCATATAAAATGCAAAGTCGACAGTCTCTACGTAGCTTAGTACATCCACTTGTAAAGCCCAAGGCGAGAAAGCTTTAAAACGAACCCTGCAAGGCTCAAAGGCGATATGTTTATGTTGTTCTAAAAGCTCTCTTACCGCTTGCATAAACGAGATTAGATTTTGTTGCTTGGTATTCGCACTGAGCATCAATTTCGGCCTATAAGAAATACGCTCTCTTTCAGAAACATTCTCAAGCTGCATATCAACGAACTTTGCATTCGCCACATATATTACAGAGCGGTCAAGAGTGCGAATTCGAGTTGCTCTCAGTCCTATTTCTTCAATTGTGCCTAGCTGGCTACCAAATTTACATAAACTGCCAATTTTAACTGGTGCTGAAATATAAAGTGTGATGGCCGCTATAATATTTTCCACCGTTTTTTGCGCAGCCAGCGCGATGGCTAAACCACCGATCCCTAAACCAGCTAATAGCGTTGTGGCATTGAATCCTAAGTTTTCAAACCACATAAATAGCAAGATAATTACAATTGAGGTTTTTACAACGTTACTAATTGGGCGAAGTAAAAAAACCACTTGGGGCCTATCTTGCTTAATGAAGCGCTGACCAAGTCTATGCTTCACTATGTCAACTGTACGAAGGCATATCCAACCCCATGCAATCAAAAGTACTGTTGCACCATGAAATAAAGCGAGTACAGCAATCGTTACATTCGACTGATCACTCAAAGAACGCGACATTAATACAGCCAGCAATAAGCAAACTGGCCCATTGATGAACGCTATCACATCTTTTTCGACTGGCACTTTTAAATGGGCAAGTATAAAAGTAATAATACGCGTCAAGATGATTGCTATTGCAAGGAAAAGCAAAAAACTAAAAACAAAATATACCCATTGCCAAAGTAGCACACCTAAAAACTCAACATCTGGCAAGTTTTTATATAACCACTCGCCGACATGGCTATAGCCATACTCTTTCGTCAATAAGGGAATTTGGCTTACCGTCGCATTCGATATTTTCCAGATGCGATTGCCACTTTCTGGGTCTGGAATCAACTGTAATAAGATTTGCACAGTACCTTGTGAGGTTGAGATTTCCCCCACTAAATCACGATAACTTGGCACACTTTCTTTTTGTTTTCCTTCGGGTTTATTACTTAAGTTATCAATGTCGACCCAGAGTGTACGATCAAGTACTACAGATAAGTTCTCAGCTAGTTGAAGCTGCCCTATAATAGACACATCCTTAGGTAAATTTCGAAAATCAAGATACTGAGCAGCCCGTTCAAAGTCACGAGCTCTGGCCGCTTTCAAGTAACCCTGCATTGAACTTCTTGGTGTCATTCGACCATATGTGTCGAAAGGTAAATCATCCTCTAAAGCCGTTTCTTTTTCTTCGCTGGCTGCAGGAGAACTGACTTCAGGCTCTTGCTTAGCTGCTTTTTGTTCACTTTGCTCTTCCTTGTTGTCTTTATCTATTAAGGACTTAACGGTAACTTCAGGTGTGGTTGTTGCCCATAATGGCGCATTGAACAACAGTAAAAAACACACTAATAACTTACTAAATTGTAATGAAAACTTTGTATTACAACGGCTCACACTTTATTCCTTGTCTTATAAACATTAAATCGCTGAAATAATCAGCTAATTAAATTAGAGCACGGTTTGTGTAACTGTACAAAAAATAATTAAAAATCTTTGCAAGTAAGCGCTGAGATGTTAGTTATATAGAGACTAAAGCAAAGGAAAACGATAATGCAGATTTCAAGTTCACTAATCCCCCATTGGTCATCATTAATGATCCACGGTGTCATCGCTATCATTTTTGGTATTTGTGGTTGGTTTGCCCCAGAAGCCTCATTAGCGATTTTGATGTTTATTTTCGCCGCTTACTTTTTTGTCGATGGTGCCATTAGAACTTGGTTAGCTATTGCTTCAAAAAATGAAAACCCACTTTGGTGGATGCTATTAGTTGGTGGTCTAATTTCAATTGCAGCTGCACTTGTGACCCTGTTTGCTCCCAACGTAACAGCTATCTTAATGCTGTACTTTATTGCCGCATGGGCTATTGCTATTGGTGTGATTGAGATTGTTATTGCCAGTAAACTACGCAAAGAAATCACTAATGAGTGGCTGTTAATTGGCAGCGGTATTATTTCGATTATCTTTGGTGGATATCTGATATTTAACCCTGGCGCGGGCATAATCACCCTGCTTTGGCTCGTTGCCAGCTACGCCATCGTGTTTGGCATAATGATGGTACTATTAGCACTTAAGCTGAAAAAAATGCAACACTCTCAAATATAAAACAAAAAAGGAGCTGTTTAGCTCCTTTTTTATATCAATCAAATCAGGACTGATTAATCAGCGCTGTTTTCTTCTTGATTGTGTAACTCTAAACTCGCAGACATCGCATTTTCACGCGTTGATTTCGCTGAATCATTACGTAAACGGTCAATGTGGTTCAGGTAGTCTTGGTCGATATCACCAGTGATGTATTGACCATCAAATACTGATGTTTCAAAACGGGTGATTTCTGGATTTTCTTGGCTTACTGCCGAGATTAAGTCATCTAGCGATTGATAGATAAGACCATCTGCACCAATGCTTGCGTTGATATCTTCAACTTCACGGCCATGAGCAATTAGCTCAGCTGCCGATGGCATGTCGATACCATAAACGTTCGGGAAACGAATCTCTGGCGCAGCTGAAGCGAAGTAAACGTTCTTCGCACCTGACTCACGAGCCATCTCAACGATTTGTGCTGACGTTGTACCACGCACAATTGAATCATCAACAAGCAATACGTTTTTACCCTTGAACTCGCGGTCAATGGCATTCAGTTTTTGACGTACTGACTTCTTACGCATTTCTTGGCCTGGCATGATGAACGTACGACCAATGTAGCGATTTTTAACGAAACCTTGGCGGTATGGCAGGTTAAGAGCAGAGGCAATCTCAAGCGCTACATCACATGATGTTTCAGGGATAGGAATGACAACGTCGATGTCTTTATCAGCCCATTCACGTGCAATTTTTTCACCTAACTTAGTCCCCATGTTTACACGTGTTGCATAAACAGACATACGGTCAATCGTTGAATCTGGGCGCGCAAAGTAAACGAACTCAAAGATACACGGTGCGTAAGTTGCTTTTTCAGCACACGATTGTGAGAACAGCTGACCATCTTCAGTTACGTAAATTGCTTCACCTGGTGCAACATCACGAACAAACTCAAAGCCGTCGGTTTTTAAAGCAACGCTTTCTGATGCAAACATGTACTCAGTACCGTTTGCTGTTTCGCGCTTACCAAAAACCAGTGGGCGAATGCCGTTAGGGTCACGAAATGCAACAATACCATGACCAATGATCATCGCAATCGTTGCATAGCCACCTGTTACTTTATTATTAACTTCAGTTACCGCAGTGAAGATATCTTTCGCATCAAGTTTCAGCTTGTTTGATTTACTTAACTCATGCGCCATGATGTTAAGTAAAATTTCAGAGTCAGACGTTGTATTAACATGACGGCGAGCTTCTGAAAATAGTTGCTGCTTTAATGCTTCTGCGTTTGTTAAGTTACCATTGTGCGCAAGTGCGATACCAAATGGCGAGTTAACATAGAAAGGTTGCGCTTCTGACGAGCTAGAAGAACCAGCTGTCGGATAGCGAACATGGCCAATACCAATTGTACCTTGCAGACGTTTCATATGACGGGTATGAAATACGTCTTTTACTAGGCCATTGGCTTTACGTAAGCTAAACGTGTTGTTTTCAATGGTAATGATGCCAGCTGCATCTTGACCGCGGTGTTGC
>MDTG01065784.1_pt1 | contig 72778 bp, 70 predicted proteins | sample 811421 | NCBI WGS metagenome assembly MDTG01 (sample SAMN05326645, study PRJNA326480) | marine metagenome | isolation source: seawater | place: Pacific Ocean: South East | collected 2011
CGCCGATCGCGACCATGGCGTAGGCCATGCCGAGGTAGCCGAACACCGGCTTGCGGCTGAAAGTCGCCACGATCTGGCTGATCATGCCGAAGCCCGGCAGGATCATGATGTAGACTTCCGGGTGGCCGAAGAACCAGAACAGGTGCTGGTAAAGCACGGGGTCGCCGCCGCCCGAAGGATCGAAGAAGGTCGTGCCGAAATTGCGGTCGGTCAGCAGCATGGTGATCGCCGCAGCCAGGACCGGCAGCGCCAGCAGCAGCAGGAAGGCGGTGACCAGCACCGACCACACGAACAGCGGCATCTTGTGCAGGGTCATGCCCGGCGCGCGCATGTTGAAGATGGTGGTGATGAAGTTGGTCGCACCCAGGATCGAGCCTGCGCCCGCGAGGTGGAGAGAGAAGATCGCGAAGTCGACCGCCGGGCCGACCGAACCGCTGGTCGAAAGCGGCGCATAGACCGTCCACCCGGTACCCGCGCCCGGCCCGATGCCGCCGGGGACGAACAGCGAGAACAGCAGCGAACAGAAGCCCGCTACGGTCAGCCAGAACGAAATGTTGTTCATGCGCGGGAAGGCCATGTCGGGCGCGCCGATCATGATCGGCACGAACCAGTTGCCGAACCCGCCGATCATCGCGGGCATGACCATGAAGAAGACCATGATCAGGCCGTGCGCGGTGATGAACACGTTCCACATGTGGAGCGCGGTATCGACATCGGCACCGCCGCCGAGCGCCTGCGCCCACCAGCTGAGATACTGGATACCCGGCTCGGCGAGCTCCATCCGCATGATGCCCGAGATCGACCCGCCGACGATGCCCGCCACGATCGCGAAGATCAGGTAGAGCGTGCCGATGTCCTTGTGGTTGGTCGACATGAACCAGCGGGCGAAGAAGCCCGGCTTGTGGTCGGCATCATGATGGCCATGGGCATCGTCATGGGCCTGGAAGGTGTCAGCGGTGGTAGCCATGTCGCTCGGGTTCTCTTCGGTTATGCTTATCGTCGTTCGGTTCGCTTGGGTCGGACGCGCCGTCAATCGGTGCCCTCGGCCCCTTCCGCGTCGCTCGCGTCGAGCGGGACGGACGGCGCAGTGCCGCCCTCGTCGTCGGCAGCGGTCGGGGCACCGCCGGCGGCCGGAGCGCCTTCGGTTGCGCTGGCCGGTGCCTGAATATCGGCGGCTTCGCTCGTTTCCGCATCCTCGCCGAAGCTGCCGCCCTTGGAGGCGACCCACTGGCGCCAGCGGTCCATCGGCACCGCCTCGATGGCGATCGGCATGTAGGCATGGCGCGCGCCGCACAGTTCGGAACACTGGCCGTAATAGATGCCCGGTTCCTTGATCGTCAGCATGCGCTCGTTCAGGCGACCGGGGACCGCGTCCAGCTTGAACCACAGGCTGGGCACCGCGAAGGAGTGGATCACGTCCGCGCCGATGGTCTGGATCCGCAGCGGCACGCCGACGGGCACGACCATGCGGTTATCCACCGCCAGCTGGCCGGGCAGGCCGCGCGACAGTGCCTCTTCCTCGGGCAGCATGTTCGAGATCACCTCGAACCCGCCCTGGTCGGGATAGGTATAGCCCCAGTACCACTGGTAGCCGGTCGCCTTGATCGTGATCGCATCTTCCGGCGCGGTCTTGTACTGGCGCGCGAGCAGCGTGATCGAGGGCACCGCGATCACGATCAGCACGATCACCGGCACGATCGTCCAGATCACCTCGATCAGCGTGTTATGCGTGGTGCGCGAGGGCTCGCGGCCTTCGCGGCGGCGGAACTTCACCATCGCGAACAGCAGCAGCGCGAGCACGAACAGGCTGATGATAGTGATGATCGGGAACAGGATGTAATTGTTCATGCCCAGCGCGAACTGGCCATCGTCGGTGTACTGGTCCTGGAAGCTCATGGACTTGACCGCATCGTCCTCGAACGAGGTCGGCTGGCCCTTGATCCATTCCGGCCCGAGATATTCGTACCCGGCTTCCGCTTCGCCCGCGGCCTCGGCCGCGTCGCCTTCGGCAGCCGCATCGGCCGGAGCTGCCCCGGCCTCTGCCGCCGTGTCCGGAGCCCCCACGGTGGGCGCTGCGGCGATGGCGGGCTGAACGACGAATGCCAGCGCCACGAGAGCCAGCAGGCCGATCACGAGACGGCGGATATCGCGGATGGTGGCGGCAGTCGGCATTGTCTGTCGTTTTCCCTGTAGTCTGTCGAGAAACGGTGCGCGGGCCAGCCCTCCCAGGCCGATGCACACCATTTTGGCGGGCGCTATAGGCGCGCTTGCCGCGACTCTCAAGCGCCTCTAGACGGGATTTCCCGAACCGTCCAATGCGTTCGGCGCAATCACCGTTTCCCCTTTTTGAAAGGCCCCCTCCCCGGCATGACGGAAGAAGAGATCATCGGCGAACTGCGCGGGTGCGACGCGCTGCTCGAAGGGCACTTCCTGCTCAGCTCGGGCCGCCACTCGGCCCACTACCTGCAATGCGCGCGCGTGCTGATGGACGCGGAGCGCGCCGGGCGCATGGCCTTCGCACTGACCCAGAAGATCCCGCGCGAGATTCGCAGCCAAATCGACGTGGTCGTCAGCCCCGCGATGGGCGGGCTTATCATCGGGCACGAGATGGGCCGCGCGCTGGGCAAGTCCGCGATCTTCCTCGAACGGCCCGAGGGCACGTTCGAGCTGCGCCGCGGCTTCGCACTGGAAAAGGGCGCCAAGGTGCTGATGGTGGAAGACGTCGTCACCACCGGCAAATCGAGCATGGAGGCGATCGAAGCGGTGGGCCGCGAAGGCGGCGAGGTGATCGCCGAAGCCTCGCTGGTCGACCGATCCTCGGGCACGGTGGACCTCGGCGTGCCGTTCTTCCCGCTGATCCAGCTGTCCTTCCCGACCTATGCCGAGAAAGAGGTGCCGGCGGAGCTGAAAGCCGTGCCCGTGACCAAGCCGGGAAGCCGGAAGGCCTGATTTGACTGAGAGACTCCGCCTCGGCGTCAATATCGATCACGTCGCGACGATCCGCAACGCGCGCGGCGGCGACCATCCCGATCCGGTGCGCGCGGCGGAGATCGTCGCGGCGGTCGGCGGCGACGGCATCACCGCGCACCTGCGCGAGGACCGCCGCCATATCCGCGACGACGACCTCAAGCGCATCCAGGACGCAACCGATCTGCCGCTCAATCTGGAAATGGCCGCGACCGAGGAGATGCTGCAGATCGCGCTACGCCATCAGCCGCACGCCGCCTGCATCGTGCCCGAAAAGCGCGAGGAGCGCACAACCGAGGGCGGGCTCGATGCGGCCGGGCTGCACAACCAGCTTGCCCCGATCGTGACCGAGCTGAAGGACGCAGGTATCCGCGTCTCGCTGTTTATCGAGGCCCATCCGGCACAGCTCGAAGCGGCGATGCGCCTCGGCGCGCCCGTGGTAGAGTTCCACACGGGCGAATATGCCCATGCGACCGGGGAGCAGCGCGCGGTGGAACTGAAACGGATTGCGGACATGGCGGCACTGGCGACGAAGAACGGGATCGAACCCCACGCGGGCCACGGACTGACCTTCGAGAACGTCCAGCCGATCGCCGCCATCCCGCAGCTCGCGGAACTGAATATCGGGCATTACCTCGTGGGCGAGGCGATCTTCACCGGCCTCGAACCCGCGATCCGCCGGATGCGCGAACTGATGGACGAAGCGCGGTGAGGCACGACCTTTCTATCTCGTCGCCCCGGCCCCCGAGCCGGGGCAAGGCTTCTTTAGCCACTGCGCAGGAAGAAAGCCTGACCCCGGATCAAGTCCGGGGCGACGGCTTGGGGGAGCCGTCGTGATTATCGGCCTCGGCTCCGACCTGTGCAGCATCGAGCGCATCCAGAACTCGCTCGACCGTTTCGGCGAGCGGTTCGAGAAGCGCGTCTTCACCGAGACCGAGCGCGCCAAGGCGCAGCGCCGCCCCTTCACCAGGGCGGGCACCTACGCCAAACGGTTCGCGGCGAAGGAGGCTTTCAGCAAGGCCGTCGGCACCGGATTCAAGCGCGGCGTGTTCATGAAAGACATCGGCGTGGTTAACGCGGCCTCCGGCGCACCCACTCTCGAACTGGCACACGGCGCGGCCAAGGCGCTTGCGCAAATCACGCCGCCGGGCCATGTGGCGCACGTTCACCTGACCCTCACAGACGATCATCCATGGGCGCAGGCCTTCGTGATCATCGAGGCTTTTCCCGAATGAGCAATGTTACCGGCATGAGCGATACCGACACCGCAACCCAGTCCACCGAAGAGGACAAGGTCAACTGGTTCGCCGAACTGCGCGGCCTTGCGATCATGCTGCTCGCGGTGCTGGCCTTCCACAGCTTCGTCGCCAAGCCGTTCTACATCCCCTCGACCAGCATGATGCCCAACCTGCTGGTGGGCGACCGGCTGATCGTCAGCAAGTATCCCTATGGGTACTCGTGGGCCTCGGTCACCTTCCACCTGCTGCCGCGCGGCGACTGGCGGATTTTCGGCGGCACGCCCGAATATGGCGACATCGTCATCCCGGTGCATCCCCAGCGCAGCGAGGACTATATCAAGCGCGTCGTCGGCCTCCCGGGAGACCGGATCGCGGTGCAGAATGGCCAGATCATCCTCAACGGCAAGCCCGTGCCGCAGGAAGTCGAGCCCGACATGCTGCTGCCCAACGATCTCAACACGCCCTGCAGCGAACGCGAGTTCGAGATCGTGACCGGGCCCGATGGCGCCCCCAAGTGCAAGGTGCCGATCCTGCGCGAGACGATGCCCAACGGGGTCAGCTACCGCATCATCGATGCCGGGCCCGACCGCGATCTCGACAATTACGACGAGATCCTCGTGCCCGAGGATGCGGTGTTCGTGATGGGCGATAATCGCGACTATTCGGCCGACAGCCGCGCTGCGGTGGCCAACCAGGGCCTCGGCGGGCCGGTTCCGCTGGCCAATATCGGCGGTCGGGCGGAATTCATCACCTTCTCGCTCGACGGGACGGCCGACTGGAACCCGTTCAGCTGGTTCGGTGCGATGCGCGGCGACCGCGCCTTCACGACGCTGCGGCCGACCCACACCGATACGCCCGCCGAAGAGGATTGACGCGCTTTCCCATGGACAAGTCGGGAACGGACGCGACCCCGGATAAGGGGCCGGATCAACCGGAGGATGCGGCGCAGGGCGCACGGATGCACTCGCCTGCCCTGCCCGAGGCCGACGACTGGGGCGGCGCAAGCCCGGCCTATATCTCCAACCCCCGCCTGCGCCACGAGGTCAACAAGGCGCTGATCTGGGTCGGCGTGATCGGGATGGTCGCACTGGCCATCTACATCTCGCAGGCGCTGCTGGTGATCTTCGCAGCGCTGGTCTTCGCCTCGCTGGTCGACGGCGGCGCGCGCCTGATCGGCCGTTATCTCGCGATTCCCCGCCCCTTGCGTATCATGCTGGTGCTGCTGGGGGCGATCGCCTTCGTGATCTGGCTCGGCTATTTCGCCGGCTCGCAGATCACCGCGCAGGCGGCGACCCTGCCCGCCATCGTCGAGGCGCAGCTCAACCAACTGATCGTGCTGGCGCGCGAGAACGGCATGGCGATCTCGCTGTCCGATGCGCAGTCCATGCTCGACCAGGTGCTCAGCGGCGTGGGCACGGTGACCCGCGCGATCGGCGGCATCGCCGGCGCGATCGGCACCACGGTCATCATCCTGGTTATCGGCATCTACGTGGCGCTGGAGCCTAATCTCTACGAGCGCGGCGTCGAATGGATGGCACCGCGCACCGGCCGGAGCGAACTGCGCAAGACCCTCGCCGAAATGGCGCTGAACATGCGCCGTCTGATGGCGGGCCGCGTTGTCGGCATGGTGTTCGAGGGTGTCTTCACCTGGATCGCGCTGGAGCTGTTCGGCGTGCCGATGGCCGCGCTGCTCGGCATCCTGACCGGCCTGCTCGCCTTCATCCCCAATCTGGGCGCGTTGATCTCCGGCATCCTGATGGCGATCGTCGGCTTCTCGGTCGGCGTGGAGACGGGCATTGCAGCGATCATCGTCTACTTCGTCGTCCAGACCTTCGACGGCTATGTCGTGATCCCGATGATCGCGCGCAAAACCGTGGACCTGCCGCCTGCGCTGGTGCTCGGCGCGCAGCTTATCATGGGCATCTTGTTCGGTATCATCGGGCTGCTGCTGGCCGACCCGCTGCTGGCCATGCTCAAGGTGGCGCTGGTCCGCCGCTCCGAAGCAAACGATGCCGCGCAGGCCGCCAGCGACGGTTCAGCACAGCCCGACCCGGCGATTTCCTAGGGGGAAGAAACGATGGTTCGCGCATTTCTCTATTTTGTCGCGACGATGATCGTGCTCGTTATCATCGGCCTGTTCGCGCTCAACATCTGGTCCGAGGAGGTGACCGAGTACACCTTCACGCCCGATGCCGAATTCGTCGAGCAGGACGCGCTGGCCGACAACGCCTACAACGACCCGGACATGTGGTATTCGCGCCCCGGCATCGGCACGAACGACCCCGCACGCTACCAGCCCGCCATCGCCGAGACCGAAAATCCGCTGCCCCGCGGCGAGGGCGAAGGCACGCTGGTCGAGCAGGCGAGCAAGGCAGGCTCGCGCCGGATGACCGCCGAGGAAGCCGAGAAGGCCCCGCCCTTCGCGGTCTTCTTCGTCCATCCGACAAGCTACATTCCCACGCGGTTCGAAGGCGAGACCGTGACCTGGAACGCCGATTTCGGCAACGAGGAAGCCGAAGCCCGCGCCAACCTGTTCCTGCGTGGGCTCGCCAGCCCGTTCAACCGCGCGGCCGAAATCTGGGCGCCCAAGTACCGCCAGGCGCATGTCGGCGCCTTCGTGAGCGACAAGCCCGAGGCCCAGAGGGCGATCGACGCCGCCTATCGCGATGTCGCGCTCGCCTTCGACTATTTCCTCGATAGCGTCGACGAGGACCGCCCGATCGTGCTCGCGGGCCACAGCCAGGGCTCGCTCCACCTGCTGCGCCTGCTGCGCGAGCGGGTGAAAGGACGCGATGTGGAAGACCGCATCGCCGCCGCCTACGTCGTGGGCTGGCCGATCTCGCTCGACCATGACCTGCCCGTCCTCCCGTTGCCCGCGTGCCAGCGGCAGAACCAGTCGGGCTGCATCCTCAGCTGGGCGAGCTTCGCCGACGAGGGCGACCCGAGCCAGCTGCTCAGCCGCTTCCGCGCCAGCCCCGGCTTCGATGGCGAGGATCGTGGCGACACGCCGATCCTGTGCGTCAACCCGATCACCGGCTTCCAGAACAGCACCGCGCCCGCCGACGACAACAAGGGCACGCTGGTGCCGAGCGAGAACCTCGCCTCGGGCGAACTGGTCGCCGGAGCCGTGGGCGCGCGGTGCGACGAACAGGGCATTCTGCGGATCGGCGACCCGCCCAAGATGGGCAATGCCGTCCTGCCGGGCGAAAACTACCACGTCTACGACATCCCGCTGTTCTGGCGGAACGTGCAGGAAGACGTTGTTGTGCGCGTGCGCGAATGGATGGCAGCGAACTCGTAGGCGAGAGCGCCGCCGGCATGGCCGAGGCGCTGCCCGATGGCGGCGCGCTGATCGGGCTGGACCTCGGCACAAGAACCATCGGCATCGCCGTGTGCGACGCGGGCTGGCGCTTCGCCACCGCGCTCAAGACGCTGCCACGCGGCAAGTTCGGGCGCGACCGCGACGAGATCCGCAAGCTGATCGAGGAACGCAGCGTGCGCGGCATGGTGCTGGGCCTGCCGCGCAACATGGACGGCAGCGAGGGCCCGCGCGCGCAGGCGAGCCGCGCCTATGCCCGCAACCTTGCCGAAGCTTTCGGATTGCCGGTGCTTTTGTGGGACGAGCGCTGGTCGACCAAGAGCGCGGACGATGCGATGATCGGGCTCGACGTCAGCCGCCGCAAGCGCGCCGAGCGGATCGACGCGGAAGCGGCGACCATCATCCTGCAGGCGGCGATCGATGCGGCCTCGAACGATCCGCTGATCTAGCCGACCAGTTCCTTCGCCACCCGGCGCATGGCGGCGCTAGGGTGATCCGCCGCGAAATCGCGCGCCAACTCACGCGTTTTTGCGTTCCCCAGAGCAACCCCCAGCCGCAGCATCACCTCGTTCGCGCTGGCGTTGAGCACGCCTGCGATCCGCCCGTTCTCGGTGTCGAAGCGGTATTGGTCGAACCACCCCTGCGCCGGGCTGGCCGCGCAGATGTTGAGCGAAACCGAGAGACTTGCCGGAGGATGCTGGCAATGCACGTCGCGGTGCGCGCGGTAATGGAGCACGCGCCCCTCGCTCAGCGCGGATCGCTCGACGAAGCGCAGGTCTACCGGCTCGCCGGGCACTCCCCCGACGCTCTCGTAGTCGTATTCCCAGTAGTCGCTGACGTATCCCGGGCCGAAATAGCCGACCGTCAGGAAATCGAAATTGTGATCGTGCGGCAGGCCGTAAACGAAGCTCGCCGCGCCGCTTGCCTGAAAGGCGGGGTCGCCGCGTGCGGGCCAGATGTTCGCGCGCAGGAAATAGCCATTGCGGGGCGGTGCCAGCATGATCGCCTGGGGGCCGTAGGCCGTCGCCGAGCCCGCCATGCGTCCCGCGATCTGGTCGATCAGCAGGTCGCCGAGGAAGGTGCGGTTCGCCCCCAGCCCCGCGAGCGCGTCTGCCGCATGATCGAGTGAATCCTCGTCCGCCGGATCGAAACCCTTGGCATCGAGCCGTGCGATGCACTCCTCGAGCGAGAGGGCCGCGCCCGGCTGCGGCCTCAGTTCGCGAGGCACGGCGTGGACACCTTGTTGACAAGCTGTGGATAACTTGTGCGCAACTGCTCGCGGAGTGCCTCCGCCTGGGGCGCGAGCGGGTCGCCGGGCCGATCCGCCAGCGCGCACAGGGCCGCAAATCCCGCCTCGGTGTCGAGCGCCAGCGCATTGCGCAGCGCCTGCCAGCGCGGGCCCGCGTTCGCTTGTCCACAGCCCCCGGTCTTTCCGCAGGCATAGGCTGCGAGGGTGGGCGCAGCGTCCGCTCGCTCCATCGCGCCGAGCAAGGTGGCAGCCAGCTCCGCCCTCCCCTCCGCCGGGCTCGCCGAGGCACGGTGAACGATCCGCCCGGTCGCGATCTCGACCTCGCGGGTCGGCATGGCCTGAAGCGGATCGCGTGCGAGACGCAGCAGCACGAGCGGCTCGTCGAGCGAGACGAAGGCGCGCGACCGATCGGCATCGCAGCCCATCTGCACACCCCGCGCGAGCGCGAAGGGCTCGGCCTCGGGCGGGCCGCTGTCCGCGAAGCGAAAAGCGAGCCCGCGGCCGCGCCCGGCAAGAACGATCTCGCGCCGCTCGCAATCGGTGAAAGCGATGGTCGTCGGGCGCACCGCCGCTTGCGGTTCCACGACCAGCAGGGCCAGGGTCACCGGCCCTGTCCGACACAGGTGGATCGCCCCGACTCCAGCCGAATAGCTATGGCGGAAGGGCAGCTGCGCCAGCGGATCGGCGCGCCACGCTTCGCCCATCGCCGCGAGCCAATCCTGCACGAGTGCCAGCGCGCGTGCCTCGTCCATCAGCGCCGCGAGCGCAGCGCAGTCATCGAAGTTCGCTCCGGCCGCCAGCCGCGCGCATTCGGCGAAGACCCGCACGACATCCTCCCGCCCCCGCCACGCCCGGTGCGCGGCGAGTATGCGACCCTGCGCTCCGGCCATGCCGGATGTGTCGCTGGCGAATGCCCGAAGAGCAGGGTCGACATGCATTCGATCCCTCCCGCTCAAAAGACCGGCGGGGGCGGCGGGAAAGTCTCGTAGAGGTAGACCATCAGGTACACGACCCGGTCGTCGGTCGCCGCAGTGGCGAGGTCGGACAGGCTGCCGACCAGTCCCGGCGCGTCGGCCAGGTTGGGCAGGATGTCGAGAGACAGCTTGGGAAGATTCATCGTCGGATCGCTCCTTTGTCGCGGTACGCGGCAACCCGCCGCGCCGGCGAAACCTCCCGCCATCGGCCCGCCCGAGCGAATTAAAAGATTGTCATCGCACCGCTCACCGCACAGATGGCGGCGCATGGAGAAGACGACCTCGCCGGGCGAAACGCCCCCCCGCGACCTGAACACGCTGTTCGACCCGAAGGCCGCCTCGCCCTTCCTCTTTTCCGGCGGGCACCCCGGCTGGCTGGGGCTCGCCTATCGCGCCCACGGCCCCGACTGGGTCGAACTCGTGCTGCCCTGGCGCGAGGAACTGATGGGCGACGATGTCCGCCGCGTGATCGCGTCCGGGCCGATCTTCTCGCTGCTCGACATGGGCGGCGGGATGGCGATCTGGACTCGCCAGCAGCGCTTCGTGCCCGTCGCCACGCTCGACATGCGGGTGGATTACCAGCGCCCGGCAGGCGAGCGCGCGGACGTGATCGGGCGTTGCGAATGCTACCGCACGACGCGCTCCGCCGCCTTCGTGCGCGGGATCGCGCATGACGGCGATCCGGACGATCCGGTGGCCACGATGGCAGCGGTCTACATGACCATCGGAGGGGCACCGAAAAATGGCTGACACAGTGCGACCCGACCTGCTTTCCCACTATGCGCGCTCGCTCGGCATCGAGGTATCGGGCTTCGAGGACGGGGTGCCTGTCCTGTGCGTCTCCGGCATCGACGCGATCGAGGGGCGCCCCGGCCATTTCCACGGCGGCGCAACCAGCGGATTGCTGGAAACCGCGGCCTATGCCGCCCTGCGCATCGCGCTGAACCGCGGCGACGGGGAGCAGGTGCAACTCAAGCCGATCAATATCACCGTGCAATATCTCGCGGCGGCCAAGAAAGCGCCGCTGTTCGCCAAGGCCCGGATCACCAAGCTCGGCCGCCGGAGCGCGAATGTGAGCGTCGAGGCGTGGCAGGAAGAGCGCGACCGTCCGCGTGCCAGCGCGGTGATGAACGTGATGATCGACCGGACCGAGAGCGCCAAGGCCTGACCCCCAACCGTCCCGGGCCCTAGTTCGGCAGCTCGGCTTCTTCCTCGCGCAGCGGCGTGAGGTCGGGAGCGGTGCGCGGTGTGTCGGGCGGTGCGTCGAGCGGCGGTGCCTCGCGCTCGGGCGATTCCTCGCGGATCGTAATCCCGCGCGCATCGGTGGTAATCTCGGCGCCCTCTTCCTCGACCGGACCGGGAATATCGCTTGCGTCGGGCACGTCGAGCGGCTGGACCGGCGCGCGCGGATCCTGGCGGCGTGCCGGGGCTTCGGTGCGGATGCCCTGTGCGCGCAGCATGAAGCTCTTCCAGATGCGCGCGGGCAGCCCGCCGCCGCTCACCCCGTCGAGCGGCGTGTTGTCGTCGTTACCGATCCACACGCCCACCACCAGATCGCCCGCATAGCCCACGAACAGTGCATCGCGGTTGTTCTGGGTAGTCCCCGTCTTGCCGAAATTGAGGCCGGGCAGCTGCGCGGCGCGCCCCGTGCCATCGTTGATCGCCGAGCGCAGCAGGCGCTCGATATCGCGATGGGTCGAGCCGGAGAAGCTGCGCGGCGCGTTGAAGACGCGGTCCCACAGCCCACGCGGTTCGCGCACGAACGCGGTCGGGCGGACGGGATAGGAATTGCCCGCAATCCCCGCATAGGCGGCGGTCAGCTCCATCAGCGACATGCCCGCCGTGCCGAGCGCCACGCTGGGGTCGCCGCGCGCGATCGGGCTGGTGATCCCAAGGTCGCGGGCTAGCGCGATCACCTCGCCGCTGCCGACCTCGTTGAACATACGCACCGCCGCGACATTGCTGGAGCGGGAAAAGGCCTGCTCCAGCGTGAGGAAATCCGAATAGGTGTCGTCGTAGTTTTCGGGCCGGTAGCTCCCTTGCGTGAAAGGCCGGTTGCTGACGGGGTCTTCCGGGTTGTAGCCATCCTGCAGCGCGGCGAGATAGACGATGGTCTTGAAGGTCGATCCCGGCTGGCGGCGCGCCTGCGTCACCCGGTTGAAGGCGCTCTGCGAATAGTCCTTGCCGCCGATCATCGCGACGACCTCTCCGTTGCGCCGCATCGCCACCAGCGCCGCCTGCGCATCGCCCAGCGGAGCACCCGCGATCACGTCGCGCGCGATCCCCTGCAGCCGCGCGTCGAGCGTGGTGGTCAGCGCCTGTAGCGCATAGCCCGGCGGCGCGCGATCTCGCGCCTCGGGCAGTGCCCAGTCGGCGAAATAGGTGCCGGTCGGCAGGTCGTTGGTCAGCCGCATGTCGAGTTCTGGCGGCCGCATCTGCTCGGCCTCGTGCTGCGTGAGATAGCCCGCCGAAACGAGGCTCGCCTTGACCGCTTCCATCCGCTGCGCCGCGCGCTCGTAATGCTGCGAGGGCGCATAGGCGGAAGGAGCCTTGAGCAGACCCGCCAGCATCGCGGCCTGGTTGGGCTCCAGCCGTTCGGGCTGGCGGTAGAAATAGTGCAGGCTCGCGGCGCGCAGGCCATAGGTGTTGTCGCCGAAATAGGCGTTGGAGAGGTAACGTTCGAGGATCTCGTCCTTGGTCAGCCAGCCCTCCAGCCAGAAGGCGATCAGCATCTCGCGCGCCTTGCGCGACATCGACTGTTCGGGCGTCAGGAAGGTGAACTTGGCGAGCTGCTGGGTGATCGTGCTGCCGCCCTGCGTCGGCCCGCCGGTCATGTTGTTGATCGTGGCCCGGGCAAGCCCGCGCGGATCGACCCCCCAGTGGCTGTAGAACCGGCGGTCCTCGGTCGCGAGAAAGGCGTTCACCACATGATCGGGCAGGCGATCGATATCGACCGGCTCGTCATAGACCGCGCCATTGCGCGCGATCGGCGTGCCGTCGGCGGCGAGCAGGGTGACCTGCGGCGGAGCGATGGGCTCGAGCGATTTGGAAAGCGGCGCGGTGATCGCCAGCCACGCGATGATGAGGATGAGCAGGAACAGCAGGCCTGCCAGAATCCGCACGCCCCAGTATCGCGCCTCGTGCGAGGTCAGGTAACGGAACAGCCGGTCGAGGACGCTCTCACGATCCTCATACAGCAGTTCCTCGTCATCGTCCCACGAATCGTCGAGAGCGCTTTCGGAAAGCGAGTAATAGCCCGAGTGGCCGCCAAATGCGGCACTCGTACCGCGCGAACGCGATTTGCCTTTCGGTCCCCACATGCCCGCCTGAATACCGGAAGCGCGTTAACCGCGCCAGCCGATCTTGGTCAGGCGGCAGCAACCACGCTATTAGAAGGGCTTTCGCGTCCGGCTAAGGAGTGTTTTCTTGCCCAATCCCCACCTTTCCCACTAAGAAAAGGAATACTCTAGGGAGAGAACCCGTTGACCGAAACGCCGAAGGCCAGCGCGATCTATGATTCCAACAAGCCCTCAATGGACTCGTTGAGAGACATATTGATACCTTTAATTCAGAATCAAATAATATCTGAAGGAATTGATTTTCATCATATATCCGGACGAGTTAAAGATAGGAATTCCTATCTAGAGAAGGTTGAGAGAAAAGGATATAAGAATCCAATATTAGATGTTACCGACTTTTGCGGTATTAGAATTATAACTTTTTTTCCTTCGCAAGTGTTCTCAATATCTAAGTTGCTAAGGGATATATTTGAGATAGACGAAGGGAATAGCACCGACAAGATTCAAGAACTAGGCGATAGCAAGGTAGGGTATCAGTCAGTCCATTTAGTCGGCAAGTTGGGTGCGACGCGAAAATATATACCAGAATACAAAAACTTGGCGGATTTACAATTCGAGATTCAAATTCGCACAATATTACAACATGCATGGGCTGAATTAGTCCATGATGGTTCGTACAAATTTTCCGGAGAATTGCCGCCGAAGTTGCAGCGGAAACTCAATCTTCAAGCAGGTGCTCTCGAGCTAGTTGACGAACAGCTAGAGGAAATTTCTCAGAGCATCAAAGATTATGAAGTCGAAATAGAGTCATCTAAGGAAAAGAGAGACTCCGAGGGACTTAACGCCCTGTCTCTTGAGAGACTTTATCTTGACGTCATCAGTCAAGAAAAAAGCGATCAGTCTTACTCTACGAAGGGTTTCAAAAATGAAATCCGAGAATTACGGGATTTCGGAGTCCAATCCATTGGGGAACTATCAACCTTCATAACAGAAGATCTTAGATCGTTCTGGCAAAGTGAGGAAAGCACCACACCGCTAGGATTTGTGCGGCAGATTCTAATGGAAAAAGATATCGAGAAGTACTTTGAATCGTCCTATAATGATGATTGGAGCGTCCTAGATGCTCCGTCCTTTGAGAGATTGTCAGAGACATTCGGGCAATCGAAGGTGATCGAAATACTCGACAAACATGGCATCGAAATAGAAACAGATTTTGACTAAGCGCCCGTCACAGAAACCACGCTTTCGGGCAAGTCCTCGCCGAACACGCGCTGGTAGTATTCCGCCACCAGCATGCGTTCCGCCTCGTCACACTTGTTGAGGAAGCTGACGCGGAAGGCAAAGCCGATATCCTTGAAGATGCCGGTGTTCTGCGCCCAGCTGATGACGGTGCGCGGGCTCATCACGGTGGAAATGTCGCCGTTCATGAAGCCCTGCCGGGTCAGATCGGCGACCTTGACCATGTTGGCGATGGTCGCCTCATCCACCTCGGGCACCTTCACGCCGACGATCTTCTGCTCGGTCTCGGCAGGCAGGTAGTTCAGTCCGACGACCACGTTCCAGCGGTCCATCTGGCCCTGGTTGATCTGCTGCGTGCCGTGATAGAGTCCGCTGGTATCGCCCAGCCCGACCGTGTTCGAGGTCGCGAACAGGCGGAAGCCGGGGTTCGGGCGGATCACGCGGTTCTGATCGAGCAAGGTGAGCTTGCCCTCGGCCTCCAGCACGCGCTGGATGACGAACATCACGTCGGGGCGCCCGGCATCGTATTCGTCGAACACCAGCGCGACCGGGTGCTGCAGCGCCCATGGCAGCAGGCCTTCGCGAAATTCGGTGACCTGCAGCCCGTCACGCAGAACGATCGCGTCGCGCCCGACCAGATCGATCCGGCTGATATGCGCATCGAGGTTGATCCGCACGCAGGGCCAGTTCAGCCGCGCGGCGACCTGTTCGATATGGGTCGACTTGCCCGTACCGTGATAGCCCTGGACCATCACGCGGCGGTTGAAGGCGAAGCCTGCGAGGATCGCCAGCGTCGTGTCCGGATCGAACACGTAGCTTTCGTCGAGATCGGGCACGCGATCGTCCGCCTTGCTGAAGGCGGGCACCTGCCAGTCGATATCGACACCGAAGGTCTTGCGCACATCGACGGTGGTGTCGGGTGCGGCGAGAATGGTGCTGTCGGTGGGCGAGCCAGTCTTTTGGGTCTTGCTGTCGGTCATCGCCAGCGGACCTAGAGGGGATGCGCGGCGCCCGCAAGCGGGCTTTGGGCGGTGGATTTCCAAACTTCGCGGGCGCGCTATATCTTGTCACGGCATGCCAGCTTCCGAACCCCGGCCCGACCCGTTCGATCCCCTGCTCGATCCGGTGCGCAACGCGATTGTGCGGCAGGTGCGCGCGGCGTTCAATCGCGGCGAGGTGCCGAAGAACCATATTCCGCCCTCGGACGAGGCGCTCTTCGCGAAGGACAGCCCGATCCGGATGGTCCACGCCGATGTGACCGGCATGATGATCGGCGGCATTCGCGGGCTGTTCCTCCAGATGCTCCACCCGGCGGCGCTGCAGGGCGTGCTCGACTACTCGAATTTTCGCGAGGATGCGCAAGGGCGCTTTCATCGCACCGCGCAGTTCATCTCGATCACGACCTTCGGCCATCGCGACCGCGCGGAGGAAGCCATCACGCGGGTCAACCGGATCCACACGAAGATTACCGGCACCCTGCCCGACGGTACGCCTTATTCGGCGACCGATCCGCGCACGCTCGCCTGGGTGCATATCGCGGAGGCCTCCAGCTTCCTCGCCGCCTATCTGCGCCATGCCCGGCCCGGCATGCCGCGCGCCGAGCAGGACGAGTACTACCGCCAGATGGCGGTGATCGGCCGTGCGCTCCACGCCGATCCGATGCCGGAAAGCGTGGCCGAAGCGCATGCGATCATGCGCGAGTTCCGGCACGAGCTGACCACCTCCAGGGACGCGCGCGAAATCGCACAATTCGTGCTCGCGATCCGCCCGCGCGGCTTTCCCGCCCCGCTCCAGCAGGCGATCGGGGCGGAGGCGGTCATGCTGCTGCCGCCCTTCGCGCGCTCGATGCTGGGGCTTTCTCGCCCCGGCCTGGCCGCCCTGCCCGCCCGGGCGACGACCTGGGGTCTCGGGCGGACGTTGCGCTGGGCTATGCGGCAATAGGCGAGAAGAGCTCAGCCACGCACGAGCGGCGCCTTGGGAGGCAGCGTGAACAGCGCGCGGAACCGCGCCCACAGCGCGTCCTCGCCTTCGACCGAGACATCGGCGGAGTCCGCTCCGCCATAGATCGCTGCGGCGACCGCCGAGCTATTGCCGCTAACGGTCAGGTCCGGCGATTCGATCTCGCCGCGTCCGACCGCCACCGCGCCATCCTCGCACCGCCAGAAGAAATCCTCCCCGTTCAGAACGAAGCGGATCGCGGCGGACATGCCGTGCAATGCCTCGGCGCTTGCCATGGCTCTGAGCGAGAGCATCAGCGATGTCGGGCTGAAGGGCCGGGTCGGATCGTGCTCGGGCGAGCGGACCGCCCAGCGGCCCAGTGCCTGCAACACCGGCCCCAGCTCCGCCCCCCAGGCGGTCAGGGCATAGACCTGCACCGAAGCGGGCGGCGGAAGCACTTCGCGCAAGATGGCCCCCACCTCCTCTAGTCGCGCCAGCCTGCGCGTCAGCGCATTGGCACTGATACCGTTGATGCTGGTCTTCAACTCCGAAAACCGGCGCGGGCCGAGCATCAGTTCGCGCATGACGGGCACGGCCCAGCGCTCCCCGATGATATCCATCGCATGGGTGGCGGCGCAGGCTTCGTCGTAGATTCTTCGTTCGCTAGATCGTTTTTCAGTCACATTTTGTAACTTAGAGATTGTGTTTTGTAACGCAAGCAATCATGAGTCGTGTGGCTGGAGTCGCAAATGGGAGAGATTGCGATGTACGTGAACGGATTCATCCTCGCCGTGCCCGAGGGCAACAAGGCCGCCTATATCGATGTCGCGGAAAGATTTTGGGAGCTGGTGAAGGAATACGGCGCGCTGAGCCAGGTCGAGTGCTGGGAAGACGACGTGAAGGACGGGCATACGACCGACTTTCGGCGGGCCGTCCAGTGCGAGGACGGCGAGAAGATCGTGTTCAGCTGGGTCACCTGGCCCGACAAGGCGACTGCCGACGCCAGCCACGAGAAGATGATGGCCGATCCGCGCATGGAGGAGTTCGGCGAAATGCCGTTCGATGGCAAGCGCATGATCTATGGCGGGTTCGAGCCTGTCGTCGACAAGCACGCCTGACCGATGGCCTCCGCCATCACGATCTGGACGTTCGACTGGGTGCCGGAGATGCCGCGCGGCTTCGTCCGCGATCTGCGGCTGCGCTGGGCATGCGAGGAGGCCGGGTTCGACTACGTGGTCCGCACGGTTGCCGCAGATGGGCCGGAACCCGCCCATCTCGCCCGTCAGCCCTTCGGGCAGGTGCCCTTCCTCGACGATGGCGATCTGCGCATGTTCGAAAGCGGCGCCGCACTGCTCCACCTTGCCCGCAAGAGCGAGGCGCTGATGCCGCGCGATCCGCAAGGCGAGGCCGAGGTTACGCAATGGATCGTCGCGGCACTCAATTCGATCGAGATGGTCTCCATCCCCTACTGGTATCTCGGCGTCACCGGCGGCGAACCCGCCAGTCTGAAGCCGTGGCTGGAAAAGCGGCTCGGGCAGCTCGAGGCTGTCCTTCAGAAGCGCGACTGGCTCGCGGCGGACCGCTTTACTGCCGCCGATCTGCTGATGGCCGATGTGCTCCGGCTGGAGGAGGTGCGCGCCCTCGGCGATCGTCCGGCAACCAATGCCTTTGTCGACCGGATACTGTCACGTCCGGGGTTCATGAAGGCCGAGGCCGATCAGCTCGCGCATTTCGAGGCGGCGGAGCAAGCACGAAAGGAAGAGTCCCATGGCTAACTCGCACGGCGATTACATCTGGTACGAACTCATCACCACCAACGCCGACGCAGCCCAGGAATTCTACGGGCCTCTGCTCGGCTGGGAATTCAAGGACAGCGGCACCCCCGGCATGGATTACCGCCTCGTCAGCAAGAACGGGGTCGAGATCGCCGGACTGATGACCCTGACCCAGGACATGCTGGACGGCGGCGCCCGGCCCATGTGGGCTGGCTACATCTCGGTGCGCGAGATCGAGGCCGGCGTGGCGAAGCTCAAGGAGCTCGGCGGAAGCGTCTTCATGGGGCCTAACTACCTCGAAGGCGTGGGCCACATGGCCTTCGTCGCCGACCCGCAAGGCGCGCCGTTCTACCTCATGCAGCCCGAGGGCCCGGAGGGGCAGGAAAGCCAGTCCTTCGCCCGGCACGAACCGCGCGAGGGCCATTGCGCCTGGAACGAACTCGTCACGGCAGACCAGCCGGGCGCGCATTCCTTCTACACCGCACTGTTCGGATGGGAAAAGGCGGACTCGATGGATATGGGCGAAATGGGCCTGTACGACATCTATTCTGTCGGCGACTACACGCTTGGCGCCTTCATGCAGAAGCCCGCGGAAATGCCTGCATCGCTGTGGAGCTACTATTTCCGCGTCCCCGATATCGATGCCGCGATCGCCTATACCGGCGAGAACGGCGGTCAGGTGCTGATGGGACCGCAGGAGATCCCCGGTGGGGAATTCGTCATGCAGGGTCTCGATCCGCATGGCGCGATGTTCTCGCTCATCGGCAAGAAGGGAAGCTGACCGTGGCCGAGTTCACCTTCTACACGAACCCGATGAGCCGGGGGCAAATCGCCCGCTGGGCGCTGCACGAAGCCGGTGCCGATTACGAACAGGTGATCATCGCCTACGGGCCGGACCAGCCCGAAGCCTTCGTCAAGGCCAACCCGATGCGCAAGTTCCCGACGCTGGTGCATCATCATGCCGATGAAACCGGAAAACGCCACGATCATGTCGTCACCGAAGCGGCGGCCATCTGCCACTATCTCGCGGAAATGCACCCCGATACAGGGCTGCTGCCGGGCGCGCACGAGAAGGCGGACTATTTCCGCTATCTGTTCTTCGCCGCCGGTCCGGTCGAGCAGGCGGTGGTCGCCAATTCGATGGGCTGGAGCCCCGGCGACGATCCGCAAAAGCAGGGCATGGTCGGCTTCGGCAGCTACGACCGCACGGTCGATGCGCTGGAGACGATGCTGACGGGCCGCGACTACGTGTGCGGGAGCCGCTTCACCATGGCGGATGTCTATGTCGGCAGCCAGATCGACTGGGGGATCAACTTCGGCACCCTGCCCAAGCGCGACGCGTTCGTCGCCTATGCCGAGCGGTTGCGGGAGCGCGAGGCTTACAAGGCCGCCAAAGCGATCGATAGCGACCTTATCGCGGAACAGCAGCAGTCCCAAGATGCCTGACGCCCGCGCGACCGTGTGCCTCTGGTTCGACAAGGATGCGGAGGAAGCCGCGCGCTTCTACGCTGCCACTTTCCCCGATAGCGTTATGGGTGAGGTGGCGCGCGCGCCCTCCGACAACCCTTCCACGAAGGAAGGCGATGTCCTCACTGCAACCCTCACGATATGCGGCATCCCGTACCTGTTGCTCAATGGCGGCGATGCGTTCGCGCAGACCGAAGCCTATTCCTTGCAGGTTCACACGCACACGCAGGAAGAGACCGACCGTCTGTGGAATGCCATTGTCGATAATGGCGGGCAGGAAAGCGCCTGCGGCTGGTGCAAGGACAGGTGGGGCGTCTCTTGGCAGATCACGCCGCGCGCGCTGACCGATGCGATGGCTGCAGGCGGCAATGAGGCCAAACGCGCCTTCGAAGCGATGATGGCGATGAAGAAGATCGACATCGCCGCGATCGAAGCGGCGCGGCGGGGAGACTGACATGGCGCGCAAGATTACCGGATCGCTGTTCGTTTCGCTCGATGGCGTGATTCAGGGGCCCGGCGGCCCCTCCGAAGATCCCACGGGCGGTTTCGATCAGGGTGGCTGGGTGTTCCAGCTGTGGGACGAGGGCGTCAACCCGACGCTCGGCGCCATGTTCGCCGGCGAATACGACCTGTTGCTCGGGCGCCGAACCTACGACATCTTCGCCGCTTACTGGCCCTATGTCGAAGGCCCCGAAGCGGAGATGGGCGAGGCCTTTACCCACGCGAACAAATATGTGCTGACACGCGGCGGCGCCGACCTCGGTTGGGAGAACAGCCATGCGCTTGCCGGGATCGAGGATGTCGCACGGCTCAAGCAGAGCGACGGCCCCGACCTGATCGTGCAGGGATCGGGCACCCTCTATCCGGGCCTGCTTGCCGCCGGACTGCTCGACCGGCTGACCCTGCTGACCTACCCGGTCGTCCTGGGCCGCGGGAAGCGGTGGTTCGGTGACGGGATGGAGCCGGGCGTGCTCGAGCTGAGCGATCATTCCGTGACCGACCGGGGCACGGTCGTCGCCACCTACACGCCGGGCGGCACCCTGCCACCCTACCCCGCCGAGGCCCCCCGGCCGAGCAGCAGCGCCCGGGAAGCGGAGCGGCAGGCGCGGATGCGCGAGGGAACCTGGTGATGGAACTCTACGGCCACCCTTTCTCATCCTACACCTGGAAGGGCCTGATCCCGTTCTACGCGTATGAGATTCCCTTCCAGTTCCGGGAAGTGAATCCGATGGAACGCAACGAGGCTTACGCGTTCGTCCAGTCGGCGCATCCCATGGGCAAGTTCCCAGTGCTGTGCAACGGCGAAACGACCATTGTCGAGGCGACCGCGATTATCGAATATCTGGCGGCAACGCGCGAGGAAGCAAGAGGCCTGATCCCGGCCGATCCGCGCGAGGCGGCTATGGCCCGCATGCTCGATCGCGTGTTCGACAACTATGTCATGGAATCGATGCAGCTGGTCGTGAACGCCTACATCGCCGACGCCGCAAATCCCGATCCGGTCGAGGTCGAAAAGGGCAAGACGAAGACTTTGCGCGCCTACCGCTGGCTGGAACAATGGCTCGGCGAGAATGCGCTTCCCGCGCATGTTTCGCTGGTGACATGCGCCGCAGCGCCTTCTCTGTTCTACGCCGACTGGGTGGAACGCATCCCGCCCGATTGCCCCCGCGTCGCAGCTTTACGGGCAGAACTTCTGGCGCTGCCAGCGGTCGCAAGATGCGTGGATGACGCCCGGCCCTATCGTTCGTACTTCCCGCTCGGCGCGCCCGACCGAGACTGAACGGCTCAGCCGATCGCCGCGCTTTTCCTGAGCAGCTGATAGGCCTCGACCACGCGGCCCAGCCGCGTCTCGTAGCTGCGGTCACCCCCGTTCCGGTCGGGGTGGTAACGGCGGACCAGCTCGGAATAGCGCTGGCGCAGCCGCTTGCGGTCGGTCTTGATGCCGAGGCCGAGCGTTTCGAGCGCTTGTGCCTCCTCTTTGGAGAACCGGCCATCCATGGCCATCCGCGCCTCGCGCTCGGCACGACTGCGGATGCCGCCTGCCCGCGCGGAAATCGCGTCGAGCGGATCGTCGAAATCGGCCCAGCGCGGCATGCCGTCGACTCCGCCTGTCGGGCGGAAGGCGGGGCTTTCGGTCTGCCACCCGGCGGATGGCGATTGTGCGCGCAGGATTTCTTCCGCGCTCATCCCGTCGAACCAGTCGTAGCCTGCATTGAACTCGCGTATGTGTTCGAGGCAGAACCAGCGCCACTCGCCCGGCCCGTCGAAGGAGTTACCGTAGGCACCGGGTGCGCGGAACTCGCCGGGCTCGTCGCACGCCGGGTGGGCGCAAAGTCTGCCGTTCGCCTCGTGGCGACCATGGAACCGGGTCTGACGCATGAGGCTTTAGGATGGGCAGGATGGACGCAAATTGCAAAGGGATCGGAGACGAAATGGCTGAAACCGTGGCTCAGGAGATGGAGCGGCTCTTGCGCGAGGCCTTCTCGCCCACCCAGCTCGAGATCGTGAACGACAGCGCGAAGCATCGTGGCCATTCGGGCGACGACGGCAGCGGGGAATCGCATTTCACGATCCTGATCGAAGCGCCCGCCTTCGCCGAGAAGTCGCGGCTGGAACGGCAGCGCATGGTCAATGCCGCGCTGGGTGACATTCCGGGCGACCGGGTGCATGCGCTGGCGATCAAGGCGACCGCGCCGAACACGTCGGGCTGACGCGCGATGGCCTACGATCTGTGGTATTGGCCGGGCATCCAGGGGCGCGGCGAATTCGTCCGGCTGGCGCTGGAGGCGGCGGGCGTCGCATACCGTGACCGCGCACGCGAGGACGGCGTCGAGGCACTGGTCGACGACATGGAGCAGCGCAGCGGCATTCGCCCTTTCGCCCCGCCCTACCTCGTCGACGGCGATTTCTGCATCGCGCAGGTCGCGCATATCCTTGCGTGGCTGGCGGACCGGCACGGTTTCGGAGCGGGCGATCTCGAGACCGATCTACAGCTCATCATGCTGCAGCTGACCGTCACCGACATCGTGGCCGAAGCGCACAACATCCACCACCCGATCGCGGGCGATCTCTATTACGAGGACCAGAAAGACGCGGCGGTGCGCGCGGCGGAAAATTTCCGCGAACAGCGCATCCCCAAGTTCTTCGCTTTTTTCGAGGATGCGCTGACGGCGCATGAGGGGCCTTTCGTGCTCGGATCGCGCTGGAGCCATGTCGACACCTCGCTATTCCAGCTGGTCGAGGGGCTACGCTACGCCTTTCCGCTCCGCATGAAGGCCATCGAGGGGGACTACCCGCACCTGATCGCCTGCCGCGATGGCGGGGCGCGGCTCGAGGGGATCGAAGCCTATCTTGCCTCCGACCGGCGGATGGCGTTCAACGAAGACGGTATCTTCCGCCACTACCCGGAGCTCGACGCACCATGACCGGACCCATCGAGGCGACCATCACGCCGACCAACCACGATCTCGGCGATTTCGAGGTCCGCCGCGCGCTGCCTTCGAAGAAGCGCCGGATGGTCGGCCCCTTCATCTTCGTCGACGAATTCGGCCCTGCGCACCTGCCGCCGGGCGGCGGGATGGACGTTCGCCCGCATCCGCACATCAACCTCGCCACGGTGACCTGGCTGTTCGACGGCGCGATCGACCACCGCGACAGCCTCGGCACCTTCTCCACCATCCGGCCCGGCACGGTGAACCTGATGACCGCGGGCAGCGGGATCGTCCATTCGGAGCGCTCGCCCGAGGAGGAGCGCGGGGGCGGACCCAAGCTGTTCGGCATGCAAACCTGGCTTGCGCTGCCCGATGGCCGCGAGGAGATCGACCCGGCCTTCGAGGCGATCGACGATCTGCCGGTGATCGAGGATGGTGGCGCGCTCGCCATCGTCGTGATGGGCGAATTGTGGGGCGAACGCGCGGCCACCACGACCTATGCCGATACGATCTATGCCGAGATCGTGCTTGCCCCCGGCGGGCAGCTGCCGATCGATTCGCCAGCAGACGAGCGCGCTCTGATGGTGGTCGACGGCGAGGCCACGCTCGATGGAATGGAGCTGCCGCTCTACACGCTGGTCGTCGTGAAACCGGGCGATGCGCCCGCCCTCAAGTCGGAGAAAGGCGCGCGTGTGATGCTGATGGGCGGCGAGAGTTTTCCCCGGCCCCGCCATGTCTGGTGGAACTTCGTCAGCTCGGACCGCGAGCGAATCCAGCAGGCGAAGGAGGACTGGCGCGAAGGGCGCTTCCCCAAGGTGCCGGGCGACGAGGAGGAATGGATCCCCCTGCCCGACCAGCCGAAAACGGTCACCTATCCATAACGGGTCGCTCCGGCCGCCAGCCCGCGCTAGGGAGCGCGAATAATTGCGGAGGAACGACATGGAACAGACGCGCGTGAAGCTGGCGAACGGGATCGAACTCGACGTGGTGGATCAGGGACCCAAAGACGCGCCGGTTCTGATCTTCCTCCACGGCTTTCCCGAAAGCCATCGGACCTGGCGGCACCAGATCGCGCATTTTTCGGATCGCTTCCGCTGCATCGCGCCCGACCAGCGCGGCTATCGCGGATCGTCGAAGCCGCGCGAGGTGGAGGCCTATACGCCCGACAAGCTGATCGGCGACATCTTCCTGCTGGCCGATGCGCTGGAGGTGGAGAAGTTCACCATCGTCGGCCACGATTGGGGCGGTGCGATTGCCTGGGGCACTGCAATCAGCGGCCAGATGAACGGGCGGGTAGAACGGGCGATCATCGCCAATGCGCCTCACCCGGCGATTTTCCAGAAGCTGCTGTTCCTCGATCCGCATCAGCGCGAATCGAGCCAGTACATGCGCGGCTTCCGCGACACAGCGAACGACGATCTCGTGCGCGAAAAAGGCCTTGTCGGGATTCTGATGAAGGAAGTGAAATGGGACCGCGCCTCCGCCATGGAGGACGAGGAGCGCGCGAAATTGCTGGAGGAATGGCAGGATCGTGCCGCGGCCTTCGGCATGCTCAACTGGTATCGCGCCAGCCCGGTCATCGTGCCGCCGATGGATGCGCCCTTCGCCCTGCCCGAGGACTATCAGACGCCGCAGCTCCCCAAGCTCGCCATCCCGACGCTGGTCATTTGGGCGCTGGACGACGTGGCGCTGCCCCCTGCCAATCTGGAGGGGCTGGACGAGGTTATCGACGATCTGACGATCGAGAAAGTGCCGGACTGCGGGCACTTCGTCCCGTGGGAAGCGCCCGAGAAGGTCAACGCCGCGATGGACGCGTTTCTGGAGCGCACGGCCTAGCCGGCCATCCACTCCACCCACGCGCCATGCGGGTGGGCCGACGCGAGTAGCTGAGGCTCACCCCCGCCGGGCCAGTAGCGCGCGTGGAGTTCGTGGCGGAAGGTCTCGCGATTGGTTTCGAGGCTGAGCCACGCCAGCGGCTTGTCCTCGCTCGCGGCCTCGGCAGCCTTAGCCATCGCGGCCTCGATCGCCCGCTGCTCGGCCTCGGGGATGTATTGCCAGACGATCGTGTGGAACAGCACGCGTGTTGTGCCCTCCTCCTGCGGCCTCGCCAGCGCCTCTTCGACCCACGGCCCGGCGCGTTCGCGGTCGATCTCGGGCGGCATGCGCTCCGCCATCGCCGCCGCCGTTTCGATCCGCGCCATGCGTTCGCGCGCTTCGGGCCAGACGTAGCTTTTCAGCTTCAGGAGCGCCGTGGCATCGGTCAGATCGACAGGCTTCACGTCGCACCCGCGCGCATCGACGATCTGGGGCTGGGTATCGGGCGGCGGGGGCCCACGCCATTCGGGCGCGATGACCATCCGACTGCCCGAGGGGCCGACCGGGACACCGTCGAGATCGAAACGGTAGCGCCCCATCATCGTGTTGATCCCTGCGCTCGCGCCGATTTCCAGCAGCTCGAAGCGCGGCTGCACCTTGCCGGCGAGCCAGCATAGCCCTGCCACGATGCTGGCCGAGCGGCCCGCCTCGTTGGTCTGCGGCGGCCCGTCGAGCCACGGCATCAGCACCGCATCGAAGCGCTCAACCGTCTCGCGCACCAGCGCATCGACCTGGCCCTGGTCGTTGATCCGCCCGGCATAGACATCGGCGAGGCGCGGCTCGTCGCCGTTCAGGAGCAGGTAGTGCAAGCCCGCCGCGATCCGCAGCGGCATCGCGTCCTTCACGCTGAGGCCCTGCCAGCCGAAGATGCGCCGCGCGGTGGCCGCATTGCTGTCTTCCAGCGAAAGTAGCGCGCGGATAACCCGCGCGGTGCCCGGCGCGCCGCCTTCTTCCGCGTGCCGCGCCTGCCACTCGATCGCTTCGGGAATCGAGACAATATCCATCACCGCCTTGTTCGCCATGCCTTCGCGCAATTGCCCTTTCGTGCCGCTCATCCTATCTGGCGCCCCATGCCGCAGAGCCAACTGACCTTCGCCGTGCCCAAGGGACGGCTTCTGGACGATGCCCTGCCCGTGATGGAGCGCGCGGGCGTCGTGCCCGAGGCGGGTTTCCACGACAAGGCCAACCGCGCCCTGTGCTTCGCAACGACACGCGATGATCTTCGCCTGATCCGGGTGCGCGCCTTCGATGTCGCCACCTTCGTCGCGCATGGCGCAGCGCAGATCGGGATCGTGGGATCGGACGTGATCGAGGAGTTCGACTATTCGGACCTCTATGCGCCGGTCGATCTCGACATTGGGCACTGCCACCTCGCCGTCGCCCGGCTGGAGGAGGATGCCCGCGATGTCGATGGCGAGAGCCATGTGCGGGTCGCGACCAAATACCCCCGGATCACGCGCCGCCATTTCGAGCGGCACGGCATCCAGGCCGAATGCGTGAAGCTGAACGGCGCGATGGAGCTTGCACCGTCGCTGGGCCTTGCACGCCGCATTGTCGACCTCGTCTCGACCGGGACGACCCTGCGTGAGAACGGGCTGGTCGAGACCATGCGGATTCTCGACATCACCGCACGGCTGATCGTCAACCGTGCGGCACTCAAGACCGACAGCCGCGTCGCCGACCTCGTCGAGGCCTTCCGCCGCGAGGCCGAGGCGCGCGCAACCGGCAAGGCCGCCGCGTGATGCAGATGCTCGACGCCAGCGCGCCCGATTTCGCGGGCAAGTTCGACCGCGTGGTCCATTCCCGGCGCGAAAGCGCGGAGAATGTTAGCCGCGACGTGGCCGAGATCATCACCAAGGTCCGCACGCAGGGCGACAAGGCGCTGGCCGATCTGACCATGCGGCTCGACGGACATCACCTGTCGAGCGACGAGGACTGGCAGGTTCCCTCGTGGCGCTGCGAGCAGGCCTACGAGGCGCTCGACAGCGAGTTGCGCGATGCGCTGAACCTCGCGGCAGAGCGTATTCGTGCCTATCACGAGGCGCAGAAGCCCTCGCAGCGCGACTATACCGACGAGGCGGGAGTGCGGCTCGGACATCGCTGGAGCCCGGTCGATGCCGCCGGTGTCTATGTGCCCGGCGGGCGCGCGGCCTACCCGTCCTCGCTGCTGATGAACGCGATCCCCGCGCGGGTCGCCGGGGTCGAGCGGCTGGTCGCGGTCACGCCGACGCCCAAGGGCGAGATGAACCCGCTGGTACTGGCCGCAGCCCATATCGCAGGGATCGACGAGATCTGGCGCGTCGGCGGGGCGCAGGCCATCGCCGCACTCGCCTATGGCACCGACAAAATCGCGCCGGTCGATGTCATCACCGGCCCCGGCAATGCGTGGGTCGCCGAAGCCAAGCGGCAGGTCTTCGGCACGGTCGGGATCGACATGATCGCGGGCCCGAGCGAAATTCTCGTCATCGCCGATGGCGACAACGACCCCGCATGGATCGCCGCCGACCTGCTGAGCCAGGCCGAGCACGATCCCAGCTCGCAATCGATCCTCATCACCGACAGCGCCGATTTCGCCGCGCAGGTGGAAGACCAGGTCGATGTGCAGGCGGCCATGCTCGCCACCGGCAAGACAGCACGCGCCAGCTGGGATGCGCATGGCGCGCTGATCGTCGTGCCGACGCTCGAAGACGCGATCCCGCTCGCCAACCGGCTCGCCGCAGAACATGTCGAGCTGGCGGTTGCCGATCCCGAAGCGCTGTTCGCGAAGCTGCGCCATGCGGGCAGCGTATTCCTCGGCCGGATGGTGCCCGAAGCGGTCGGCGACTATGTCGCGGGGCCGAACCACGTGTTGCCCACCGGGCGCCGCGCACGCTTTTCCAGCGGATTGTCCGTGCTCGATTTCATGAAGCGGACGAGCTTTATCGAGGCGGGCGTCGATGCGCTCGGCGAGATCGGGCCCGCCGCCATCGCCCTTGCCGAAGCCGAAGGGCTCCCGGCCCATGCCCAGTCCATCAGATTGCGATTGAAGTAATGTCCCACCAGCGTTCCACCGCACGTTCCGCCGCGCGCCTCGCCGCCGTCCAGGCGCTCTACCAGCGCGACATGGAAGGCACCGCCCTGCCCCGCCTGCTCGACGAGTTCCACCAGCACCGGCTCGGCCGCGAGATCGAGGGCGATACCTATGCCGATGCCGAAGTGCCGTTTTTCGACGATATCGTGCGCGGCGTCGATGCCCGCAGCGAGGAAATCGACACCGCGCTGAGCGAAAAGCTCGCTGAAGGCTGGAGCCTCAAACGGCTCGATCGCACGCTGCTGCAGGTGCTGCGCTGCGGAACCTACGAACTGATCGCGCGCGCCGACATACCGACGGGCGCGATCATCAACGAATATGTCGACGTGGCCAAAGCCTTCTTCGACGACCGCGAGGCCAAGTTCGCCAACGGCGTGCTGGACGCCGTCGCGAAGGCCGTGCGCACCTAGGTCGAGGCGTAGATATTGCAGGTGAGGTAGGTCATCCCCGGCTTCGCGCTGCTCTCGACCAGATCGACGATCGTGTTCATGCCGTAGCTGCCCACTTCCTGCCCGTCGACCACGGGAAGGCCGCTCGCGCTCTTGCGCGCTTCCGCCTCGAAATCGATGGGCTCGTCGAGCAGCTTGCCGCTGTCGAGGAAATATTGCTGCGAGAATGTCGTCACAGGCAGGGCCTCGCCATATTCGGCATCAACCTCGGAAAACTGCCAGCCTGCCTGTTCGAGCGTCTGCCGCAGGTTCGCCGCGTCGGCGAAATAGAGCCGGATTTCAACGCCGTCATAGGGAATGTTCTCGCTCAATGCCTCACGCGCCGCCGCGTTGACCCACAGGCCGCGCAGCGGCAGCCCGTTCCACTCCTCCTCCAGTGGCAGGAAGACGCCGGGGGTCTGGTAGGGATCGTCCGCGAGGGCGACGGCCTCGACCTGTCCGCTTTCCCCCGGAACGCTCGCGCTTGCGGGTTCGACCGTCAGCATCGCGTAAGGGCCACCCTCGCGCGAGGTGCGCGCCATCGCCTGCACGACTTGCGCCGCTTGCGGAGCAAGCTCGCACTTGTCGCGATCGCTGAATGCCAGCCACGATGTCTGCGATTCCGCAGCTTCCTGCTGGGCCGGAGCTTCGTCACTCCCGGCAGTGTTCGCATCGGCCTGGGCATCACCGCAGGCAGCCAGGAGCGACCCGACCGCGACCATCAGTGCAATTCGCAAGAAAATTCTCCTTCTCGGATGGGCGACCCGGGACAAATGCATGCGATTGACTGACATATGTCAAGTGCGCCGCCCGTAGCGAGGTGACGAGCATCCGCGCGGCTGGCATAGCGTGTCGCGCAAAATGACCGAACTCGATTTCATCGCTGCGCTCCGCGCCCTCGCCACGCACCCCGGCGCACGTGGATTGCATGACGACGCGGCGGTGATGGAGTTCGGGAGCGAGACGCTGATCCTGACCAAGGACATGATGGTCGAAGGTGTTCACTGGCCCGCGCAGCAGTCGCTTGTCGATGTTGCGTGGAAGCTCGTGGCGGTGAACCTGTCGGACCTCGCGGCCAAGGGCGCGGAACCCGTCGGCGTGATGCTCGGCTATAGTCTCGGGGTGAACGATTCAGCGTTTCTGCGCGGGCTCGAGGCAGCGTTGAGCGCGTTCGACGTGCCCTTGCTGGGAGGCGACACGGTGGCGTGCGAGGGCGAGCGCACCTTCAGCCTCACCGCCGTGGGGCGGGCAACGCATACCCCGGTGCCATCACGCAAGGGTGCGCAGGTGGGGGACGGCGTGTTCCTGTGCGGATCGGTCGGCGGCGCGATGATGGGGTTCGATGCCCTGACCGGCCTGAGCGATGCGGACGAGACACCCTTTACCCGCCCCACCCCGCGCCTGGCCGAAGGGCGTGCGCTGGCCCCCGTGGTCTCTGCCATGATGGACGTCTCCGACGGGGTCTTGCTCGACGCTTGGCGGATGGCCGAGGCAAGCGAGACCAGATTTGTCATCGACAGCGCCCGCGTGCCGATCGCCGCGCCGGAAGGTCGCCGCGACGAGGCCCTGCGCTGGGGAGAGGACTACGCGCTGCTGTTCACCGCGCCGTCCAATGCCGTGCTGCCGGTAAAGGCTGCACGGATCGGTACGGTCGAGCCGCGCGGCGGCACTGTGCTCAGCCTCGATGGAGAGCGGCTGCGCGGGGCCGAAGGCCTCGGCTACCAGCACTGATAGGAACCGGAGAAATCAACCGTTCGTGCTGAGCTTGTCGAAGCGCGAATGGGTTTTCTTGGCTCCGCTCGCCGTTGGGCCTCCGGCCCCTCTTCGAGTCCGACGGGCTCAGGACGAGCGGGTTGGGATCAGCGGGGAGAGATCAAAGCGCGCTGCAATCCACGCCGCGCTTTTGCAGCACGGGCTTGAGCGCGAAGTAGGCCTCTTTCGTCCGGTGGTTGGGAATCCCCGGATAGAGGTGGTGGATCAGGTGCGTCTCCATGCACATCGACATGAAATGCCCCAGCCGGCTCTTGAAGATGCGCGTCGTCTCGTACCGGCCCGCCTTGCCCTCGCGCGGGTGGTGCGGCGCCCAGCTGAGGTAGAAGCGGATGTAGCTCAGCGCGATATGGCGCGGCAGCCACCAGACCAACGCCGCCTCGATCGCGTAGCCGGTCCACGCCATCGTAAACAGTGTCGCCATGAAGAACAGCTGCAGGATCATCGTTGCCTTGAGCGCGTCCTTCGCGTCCTTGGTGCCCATTTCGGCGAGGATGCGCTTGTAGTGGTGGATCGACCCGTCGACGCCCGGCTGGCGGTTCCACCACGTCTTGTAGATCGCGGCGAGCGCATTCGGCGCCTCGTCTGTGTAGTCCGGATCCTTCTCGGGATCGTTGCAGTGGTAGTGATGCTCGAGGTGCATCAGCCGCGCCATCGAGAAGGGGAAGACGATGGGGATGGTCGAAACCCGCCCGACCCATTCGTTGATCCAGCGATACTTGCTGTTGGGCAGCGCGATGTTGGAATGCATCGCCTCGTGGCTGGTCACGTAGCCCGCCGTGCCGAGGAAGCAGCTGACGATGAAGGCGAGCCACAGCGGCACGATGCCCAGCATGGTCAGCGGAAACAGGCTGACCCAAAGCGCGAAGCCGCCCCATGCGCCCACGACATAGGGCCACATGGCCCCGCCGTGGAACTGCCTGGCGATGGCGCGTTCTTCCTTGAGCAACGCGACGCGGGTGTGCTTGTCGAGCGTATCGTCGCCCGCGAAGGTGAAAGCGCTGGCTTCCGCCTCGACATCGCTGGTGAAGGCCTCGTCCGCGTATCCCGGCTGGCGCACGGCATCCATCGTCATATCCAGCGCCCCCTCACCGTTGCATAGAGCCCCCAGGCCGCGCCGATCAGCAGCCCGAACACGATCCGCTCCATCCCCAGCGGCGCATCCCAGCCCGCCGCCGCCATGATCTGCGCGATCAGCGGGGCGATGAATCCGATGCCGAACAGGAACGGCATGATGGCGAACAGTTTCTGGACGGCGACCTGCATGGCCTTAATTTACCGCTAACCACGAAATCCCGCAAGAGTCCGCGAGTCGCGACCCACGGTTGGGTAGAAATCGCGCGAGGGCTTGCGCCGCGCACCCTCCCCATCTAGCGATGCGAAACTTGGATTGCTGAAAAGAATGGCAACCCGCCGGACTGTCGTTTGGTGAACATTTGGGGGAGGAATAAGGCGTGGAACTCGTTCTCGTCGCGATCGGACTGGGCCTGCTGGCCATCGTCTACGGAATTTTCACAAGCCGCCAGGTTCTCGGTGCCGGAGCCGGCAACGAGAAGATGCAGGAAATCGCGGGCGCGATTCAGGAAGGCGCGCGCGCTTACCTGAACCGCCAGTACACCACCATCGCCATCGTCGGCGTCGTGGTCGCGGTGCTCGTTCTCGTCTTTCTCAACTGGATCCCCGCCGTCGGCTTTCTGATCGGTGCAATCCTTTCGGGCGCAGCGGGCTATATCGGGATGAACATCTCGGTGAAGGCCAACGTGCGCACGGCCGCTGCCGCGCAGAGCGGTTTGCAGCAGGGCCTGACGCTGGCATTCCGCGCGGGGGCGATCACCGGCATGCTGGTGGCAGGCCTCGCGCTGCTCGCCATCGCGGTGTTCTTCTACATTCTGGCAGGTCCGATGGGCTTCGAGGCGAACAGCCGTGAAGTGGTCGACGGGCTCGTCGGCCTCGCCTTCGGTGCCTCGCTCATCTCGATCTTCGCGCGTCTGGGCGGCGGTATCTTCACCAAGGCGGCGGACGTCGGCGCGGATCTCGTCGGCAAGGTCGAAGCGGGCATCCCCGAGGACGACCCCCGCAACCCCGCCGTGATCGCCGACAATGTGGGCGATAACGTGGGCGACTGCGCCGGGATGGCCGCCGACCTGTTCGAGACCTACGTGGTCACCGTCGGCGCGACCATGGTCCTCACCGCCCTGCTGCTCACCGCTGTGGGCGATCTGCTGCTGCCGCTGATGGCGCTGCCGCTGCTGATCGGCGGGGCGTGCATCGTCACCTCCATCATCGGCACCTACTTCGTGAAGCTGGGCCGCAAGGCCAACATCATGGGCGCGATGTACAAAGGCTTCCTCGTCACCGCGATTCTCGCCATTCCGGCGATCTTCGGCGTGACGCAGTGGGCGCTGGGCGACATGAACGCCGAGATCGGCGGTGGCGAACTCGCCGCCTTCACCGGCATGGACCTGTTCTGGTCTGCCATGGTCGGTCTCGTCATCACCGGGCTCATCATCTGGATCACCGAATATTATACCGGCACCGAATATCGCCCGGTCCGCTCGATCGCCAAGGCGTCGGAGACCGGCCACGGGACCAACGTGATCCAGGGCCTCGCGATTTCGCTCGAAGCGACCGCGCTGCCCACGCTGGTGATCGTCGCCGGGATCATCGTCGCCTACATGCTCGCAGGCCTGATCGGGATCGCCTACGCGGCGACCGCGATGCTGGCGCTGGCCGGGATGGTCGTGGCGCTCGACGCTTACGGCCCTGTCACCGACAACGCCGGCGGCATCGCCGAAATGGCCGGTCTGGACGACTCGGTGCGCGACAAGACCGACGCTCTGGACGCGGTGGGCAACACCACCAAGGCCGTGACCAAGGGCTACGCGATCGGATCGGCGGGCCTTGCCGCGCTGGTGCTGTTCGCCGCCTACACCACCGACATCGCGGAATATTTCCCGACGGCCGAAGTGAACTTCAGCCTCGAGAACCCCTACGTGATCGTCGGCCTGCTGCTCGGCGCGCTGCTGCCCTACCTGTTCGGGGCCATGGGCATGACCGCCGTGGGCCGTGCGGCGGGCGACGTGGTGAAGGACGTGCGCGACCAGTTCGCGGCGGACAAGGGCATCATGGATGGCACTTCGCGGCCCGACTACGCCCGCACGGTGGACCTGGTGACCAAGGCGGCGATCAAGGAAATGATCGTGCCTTCGCTGCTGCCGGTGCTCGCACCGATCGTGGTCTACTTCGTGATCACGCTGATTGCGGGGCAGGACAACGGCTTCGCCGCGCTGGGCGCGCTGCTGTTAGGCGTGATCGTCGGCGGGCTGTTCGTCGCGCTGTCCATGACCGCCGGTGGCGGCGCATGGGACAATGCGAAGAAGTACATCGAGGACGGCAACCACGGCGGCAAGGGCTCGGATGCCCACCATGCCGCGGTGACCGGCGACACCGTGGGCGACCCGTACAAGGACACCGCGGGGCCCGCGGTGAACCCGATGATCAAGATCACCAACATCGTCGCGCTGCTGCTGCTCGCGGCGCTGGCAGCGGGTGCTGCGTGATCTGATATCCGGACAGATTGTCAAAATCGAAGGGCGCGGCTCCAGAGGGGGTCGCGCCCTTTCCTTTTGCGCTTCGGCATTTTCGCCGGTTCCGACCCGGGACTTAAGCAAATCTCAGGCTTTCGCGCCTAGGCTTAACGTCACGGTAAGGCATTCCCCGCGCGAGAGGCGACGATACGGCGATGGTCGTAACACAGACTGGTTTCGACGATGCCAGCGGGCCCGCCCCGCTGCTGTCGGTCCTGCCCTGGCGGGACGCCGCGCCCGATCCCGGCCAGTGGGACATGCTCGCCGCCAGCGCGAGCGAACCGAACCCCTTCTTCGAGCGGTGGTTTCTGCTGCCCTCGCTCGAGGCTTTCGACCCGCAAGGCCGCGTCCGGCTGGCACAATTGCGGATCGACGACAGGCTGGTCGCGCTGGTCCCGCTGACCCTGTCCTTCACCTACTATGGGAAGCCCCTGCCCCATCTGGCGGTATGGCTGCACGACAACGCCTTTTGCGGCGTTCCGCTGATCGCGCGCGGGTTCGAGGCGATGTTCTGGTCCGCCCTGCTGCGCTGGGTGGACGCACAGCCGGGGCTCGCCGGGTTCCTCCACCTGCCGGGCCTGCCCGAAGGCTCGGCTCCCGAAGCGGCGCTCGTGGCACTGGCGCAGAACGGCCAGCGCACCGCAAAAGTGGTCGAGCGGGAGGTCCGCGCGCTACTGGCGTCCGAGCTATCGCCCGATGAGTATTACGAGGGCTCCCTGCCCAACAAGAAGCGCAAGGAATTGCGCCGTCAGGCCCGCCGCCTTGGCGAGCAGGGCGCATTGACAGTCGAGCGCGCGACAAGCGAGGCAGATATCGCGCCCTGGGCCGACGCGTTCCTCGCGCTCGAAGCCGCCAGCTGGAAAGGCCGCGAGGGTTCCGCGCTCGCCAGCGATCCGGCCCGTGCCCGCTTCTTTCGCGATAGCCTTGTCGGAGCGGCGCAGATGGGCCGCGTGGAGGGCCTGTCGTTGCGGCTCGACGGCAAGCCGGTGGCCATGCTCGCCACCTTCCTGACCCCGCCCGGCGCCTTCAGCTTCAAGACCGCCTATGACGAGGGCTTCGCGAAGCTCTCCCCCGGCGTGTTGCTACAGAAGGAAAACCTCGACCTGCTCGCGCGCGAGGAGATCGCATGGTGCGACAGCTGCGCCGCACCCGACCACCCGATGATCGACCATCTCTGGCGCGAACAGCGCAGCGTCGTCTCGCGCAATGTCGCGATCGGAGGCCGCGCGCGCCGCGCGCTCGGCGCGATGCTGATCGATTACGAAAGCCGCACAACCGACAGGAGTACGCCTGCATGAACGCCGTGACCGATTTCGCGAAGGACGCTGCGCCGCACGCTGCCGACGCCGTGTTCCCCGATGCTGCGCGCGCCGCCTTTGCCGCCGCCTATCCCGAGCAGCCGCTGGTGATCGCGCACCGCCTGCGCGACCATCCGCTGCTGGGCCTCGATGCCCTCGCCGAACTGGCCGGGCGCCTGCCCGAAAGCGCGATCGAGTATAATCGCGGCGACCTGCCTATCGGCGTCGACGGCAAGCCGGGGCAGACAGGGCTTTCCATCACCGAGACCATCCGGGGCATCGCGGACGCAAACAGCTGGGCCGTGCTCAAGAATATCGAGCAGGACGAAGGCTATGCCGCGCTGCTCCACGCGCTGCTGGAGGAACTGCGCCCCGCGATCGAGGCGAAGACCGGCGCGATGCTGCACCCGCAGGCTTTCGTGTTCATCTCCAGCCCGGACGCGGTGACGCCGTACCACTTCGACCCCGAGCACAATATCCTGCTGCAATTGCGGGGCGCCAAGACGATGACGCAGTTTCCGGCGGGCGACGCGCGCTTCGCGCCCGACATCTTGCACGAGGGCTATCACCTCGGCGGACCGCGCGAGCTGCAATGGCAGGACGAATTCAAGCGTGACGGGACGGAGTACACCATCGCTGCGGGCGAGGCGTTGTTCGTGCCCGTAATGGCGCCGCATTTCGTGAAGAACAGCCCTGAAAGCTCGATCTCGCTCAGCATTACCTGGCGGTCCGACTGGAGCTATGACGAGGCGGGCGCGCGCTGCTTCAACGCGCTGCTGCGCAAGGCCGGGCTCGATCCAGCGCCGCCGAAACGCTGGCCCGGTTCCAACCGCCTGAAATGCGTGGGCTTTCGCGCCTATCGCAAGGTCTTCGGCCCGCCCAAGCCGCCGAACGCTCCGGCATGAATGCGCTCAGCCCGATCCATGCGGAATGCGACGCCGCGAGCGGGATCGATACGCTCGCAGCGGCGGACGATCCGCGCCGCGCTTTCCTGCGCGAAGCCTGGTTCACCGCGACCGACGAGCCGAGCTTCTTCGCGACGATCCTGAGCGACGATACCGGGCATCCGCTGCTGGCTCTGCCCGTGGTGTCGAAATCGCTGGGCCCGCTGTCGATCCGGCAGGTCGGGGGTGTCTATTGGCCGTTTCGCGGGATGCCGATGCACCGCGCCGCCAGTGCCGAGGTGCTGGGCCAAGCGCTGCAACAGCGCGCTGCGCGCAGCGCCCTCGGGCGCACATGGCGGCTAGGCCCGGTTATTGCCGACGATCCCGCCGTGGCGACTCTGCGCGAAGCGGCGAGCATTGCAGGCTGGCACTGTCTCGAAAGGCCCGTGGGCTCGCTCTTCTGCCTCGATCTCTTCGCCCTGCGCGCCTCGGGCAATTGGCCCTCGACCAAGGGCAAGCAGAAAGACCGCTGGCGGGTACGCCAGCTCGAAAAGACTGCCCCCGTAGCCATCACCACCTATACCGGGGTCGACTGGCGCGCGCACGACCGCAACGCCATCGCGGCAATCGAAGCCGCGTCGTGGGTCGGCCAGCTCGAACAGGGGGGCGACACCAAGTTCCACGATCCCACCTTGCGCGCCTATTGGGAGCGCGTAGCCGAAGATCCGGCCATCGCGGCGATGATCCGGGGGCACATCCTGTGGGTGGGAGACACGCCCGCCGCCTTCACCTTCGGGCTGGAGGCGGGCGACACGCGCTATTGCATCGCCAATAATTTCGACCGGCAGTTCAACAAGTTCAGCCCCGGCCGGGTATTGCTCTACCACGATTTCGAGGACGCGGCGGAGCGCGGCTTCGCGCGGATCGACTGGGGGCTCGGCGACGGCGGCTACAAGAGCCAGATGGGCGCGCACGAGGATGCGCGCATGGTCGACCTGCTGTTCGTACGCGGCCCGCTTCTGGCGCGGCTCGCCGCTCCGCTCTGGCGGAGTTGAACCCACGAGATCGACAGCTCGGCAGGGTATTCGACCGTGCCGGTATCGACTTCGCGATTGCAGACCGGCGAGCGTGGCGCCATCCCCCCTGTCCGCTTGAAGCGACGCATTTTCGGCCTGAATGCTCCACATTGCCCCCTATCCGGTCCCAAGCCGCGTTGATTTTGCGCCCGCGAGACCGCAAGGGATGCGCCATGTCATCCGATACCAACGCTTCGCCCGACACCGTCCCGACCGCGCAGGAACTCACCGACGACCTGGTGAAACTGCTGACCCTCGGTCGCGAGGGCGAAGATCGCTTTACCGGCCCCGCACAACCCGGAGGCCGGGGGCGCGTCTTCGGCGGGCAGGTGATCGCACAGGGCCTGCAGGCGGCGCAGGCAACCATCGGCGAAGGCAAGCAGGCGCATTCGCTGCATGCCTACTTCCTGCGCGGAGGCGAGGAAGGCCCGCCGATCGACTACACTACCGAGCGCGATTTCGACGGTCGCAGCTTCGCCAATCGCCGCGTCGTCGCGAGCCAGGGTGGCACGCCCATCCTCAATCTGACCGCCAGTTTTCAAACTGTCGAAGACGGCCTGTCGCACCAGGCTGCGACGATCCCCGATGTTCCCGGCCCCGAAGACCTCGTTTCGGCCGACAACATGCGCGCGCAGGCGCTGGAAGAGTTCGGCGATAAGATGTCGGACGGTCAGCGTGCGCTGATGATGCGCCCGCGCCCGATCGACATGCGTTCCAGCGGACGGCAGCACTGGTTCAATCCCGAGCCGCGCGAACCGCAAAACTACAACTGGTTCAAGACCGTCGGCCCCCTTCCCGACGATCCGGCAATACACCGCGCGGTCATCGCCTATGCGAGCGATTACACCCTTCTTGGCACCGCGGTCTTGCCCCACGGACTGTCGTGGATGCGGGGTGAACTCGTCAGTGCCAGCCTCGATCATGCGATCTGGTTCCACGCCCCTGCCCGCGCCGACGAATGGCTGCTGTACGAGACCGACAGCCCGTGGTCCGGCGGAGGCCGCGGCTACAACCGCGGGCGGATATTCACGCGCGAGGGCGTGCTGGTCGCCAGCGTCGCGCAGGAAGGCATGATCCGCAGGACGAAGCCCAAGACGGAGGCGGACTAGCTTTTGCCGGTTCCGGAACGGGGCCGCGCATCGTCCGTTCGCTCGTCATGGATTTCCAGAAGCAGCAACAAGCCTTTCGCGACAGCAAGCCGTCCCTCATCGGGCGCGGGTTCGAGGCTTTCACCAATCCCGTAGGCGGCGCGGTCGCCAACCTCGTGCCCCAGAGCGTCGTGCGCGGCGTGTTGCGGGGGATCGACCAGGCAATCGGCGCGCCGCAGCTGGTCAAGTTCGATCACGATCTGACCGATCTCAAGGCCTGCCAGAACGCTGCCGAACGCGTCGCCATCGCCACCCGCGCGATCAGCGGGACGACCGGCGCGGCGTCCGGCGTGGGCGGCATCCTGACCATGGGGCTCGACATTCCCGCCACCATCGCGCTCGCGCTGCGCTGCATCCGCGATACGGGCCGCGCCTATGGCTATGACGGCAAGGGCGCGCGCGAACGGCTTTTCCGCCTCCAGGTGCTCGAACTCGCAAGCATCAACGATCGCAAACAGCGGGCCGAGCGGCTCGCCGCGCTGGAGGCGGGGATCGGCGCCGATGGTACGCTGTCGGAGATTTCGCCCGAGGATATCGAGCCGGTCATCGAACAGGCGGTGGAGCGCGTATCGCGCGCCCTCGCCCTCGCGCTGGTCCGAAGACGGGTCGGAGCGGTTGTGCCGCTGGTCGGATCGGTGATCGGCGGCGCGGTCAACGTGTCGTTCCAGGGGGATGTTGGCGAGGCTGCGCGGTTCGCCTTTCAGGAACGGCGTCTGCGGGCGGGCGGCTAGGTCGCCTCACGCCCCTTTACGCGCTGGCGTGATAGAAATCGAAAATCTGCTGTGCGACCGCGTCGCTGATGCCGGGCGCGCGCTTCAGGTCATCCAGCGCTGCCGCGCGAACCTTGCTCGCAGTGCCGAAATGCAGCAGCAGCGCGCGCTTTCGCGCCGGGCCGATCCCGGGAATCTCGTCCAGCGGTGAAGCCGAAATCGCGCGGCTGCGCTTGGCGCGGTGCGCCCCGATGGCGAAGCGGTGGACCTCGTCGCGCAGGTTCTGCAGGTGGAACAGCAGCGGCGAGTTGACCGGCAGCGTCTTCTCGCGCCCGTCGGGGAAGTGGAACACCTCGCGCCCTTCGCGCCCGTGGTGCGGGCCCTTGGCGATCGCGATCAGCGGCACGTCCTCGATCCCCATTTCGGCCAAGGTATCGCGAACCGAGGACATCTGCCCCTTGCCGCCGTCGATCAGGACCAGATCGGGCCATACGCCCGCCTGCTCCCGGTCCGGGTCTTCCTCGACCGCGCGGGCAAAGCGTCGCTGCATCACTTCGCGCATCATCCCGAAATCGTCGTTGGTCTGCGCGGTCTTGATATTGAACTTGCGGTACTGGCTCTTCTCGAAACCCTCGGGCCCCGCGACCACCATTGCGCCCACCGCCTTGGTGCCCTGGATATGGCTGTTGTCGTAGATCTCGATCCGCTGCGGCGGCTCCTCGAGTTCCAGAAACTCCGCCAGATCGCGGTTGATCTTCGCCCGGGTGCCCGTCTCCGCCAGCCGCCGGTCGAGCGCATCGACCGCGTTGCGCTGCGCCTGCTCCATCAGCCGCCGCCGGTCGCCGCGCTGGGGGACCGAAATCTCGACCTTGTGCTCCGCCGCTTCGCATAGCGCCTGCGCCAGCAGGTCCGCCTCGGGCAGCTCGCGGTCTACAAGCACGGTTCGCGGGGGCGGCACTTCCTCGTAGAATTGCATGATGACGCGCGCGAGCACCTCGTCCTTCTCGACATCTTGCGTGTGCGTGGGGAAGAAGGCGCGGTGGCCCCAGTTCTGCCCGCCGCGGATGAAGAAGGCCTGCACCGCGATCTGGCCGCCCTTGGCCGCGAGCGCGAACACGTCGGCATCGCCGACACCACTGGCGTTGACGGCCTGCGATCCCTGAATGAAGGTCGCCGCACGCAGCCGGTCGCGCAATATCGCGGCGGTCTCGAAATCGAGCTTCTCGGCCGCTTCGGCCATCTGTCGTTCGAGGTCGGTCTGCACAGCGGACGATTTGCCGCCGAGGAAGTCCTTCGCCTGCCTGACCAGCTGTTCGTAGCCGTCCTCGTCGATGCGGCCCACGCAGGGCGCCGAGCAGCGCTTGATCTGGTAGAGCAGGCACGGCCGGTCGCGATTGTTGAAAAACGTGTCGTTGCAAGATCTTAGCAGGAAGAGCTTCTGCAGCGCATTAAGCGTCTTGTTGACGCTGCCCGCGCTCGCGAAGGGCCCGTAGTAGTTGCCCTTTGCGCGCCGCGCCCCGCGGTGCTTGTGGATGCGCGGGAAGGCGTGGTCGGCGCGCAGCAGGATGAAAGGGAAGCTCTTGTCGTCGCGCAGCAGCACGTTGAACGGCGGGCGGTAGCGCTTGATGAACTGCGCTTCGAGCAGCAGCGCCCCCGCCTCGCTGTTGGTGGTCACGATCTCCATGCTGCGGGTCTGGCTGACCATCCGCTGCAGCCGGTTGGAGAGCGCGGCAACCTGCGTGTAATTCGCCACCCGCGCCTTCAGGCTGCGCGCCTTGCCCACGTAGAGCACGTCCCCGCGCGCATCGAGCATGCGGTAAACGCCGGGGCGCGGCGGCAATGTGCGCACTGTCTCGCGGATCGCCTTTACGCCCGCTTCGAGATCGGGCTGCGCGCGTGCGAGTGTGTAGGCAGCGCGTTCCTCGTTGAAACGCTCCTTGCCTCTCGGATCGTGAGGCCGGTTCGCCTTGCTGTCGGCCGGGGTGCGAGGTGCGCGGGGCATGGGGGGCAGATAGGGCGCCGCGCCATGCGGCGCCAGCCCGCCCCGCCCCACACCGGCTCAGCTCACCGCAACCGCCTCCTGCCAGATCGGATCCCAGTAGTCGGAGACGAACTGGTGGGTAAGCGCCTGATCGGCGACCACATATCCGTATTCCTGAAGGTATCCGGGATAGATATTGTCCGAGCCGACGAAGAAGGCCTGATCGTCGGCGATCCAGACCTTGCCGTGATTGTACACGCCGGGCGGCGTCTGGCGTATCGTCAGCGTGCCGGATGCCGTGCCCGCCCGGCTCTCGATCACGCCGCGCAGGGCTTCGCCACCCATGTCGTCCGAATATCCCCCCGAATAATAAGCCTCGTGGTGCGAAAGCAGGATGTCGACATCCGCCCCGCGCCGGAGCGCCCCGGCCATGTCGTCGAGGAAATTGCCGGGCCAGACGACGAAGCCCTTGGCCGGGTCGCTGGTGTTGGCGGTGTCGGTATCGGCAATCTTCTGCTGCGATACGCGGATGCGCTGCCCTTGCCCCATTTGTTGCAGCACCAGATGACGGGCGGCGGCGCTCGCCTGCTGGGCCGCGGCACTGCCGTAGTCCCAGCGCCAAAATGGAAACCGCAGGGGAACATTGGGCGATTCCATAAGGCTGTGATAGGTGTTTTGCGGGTGGATCGGTTCAAAGTGGAGATTGAACTCGTATTCCTCGATCAGCATGCGCTGGTCCCTGATGCCCCATAGCCCGAGGTTGCCTACCCCCAGAACCGGGAGCCTTCCGCTCGCCGGCGGTGGGGGCGGGAAGGAGGAGAAGCTGGGCGGCATCGCGCTGCCCAGCTCGCTGTCCCCGAGGGTCAACGACCTGTGGGAAGACCAGCTGCCGTAGCCGACGCCCGCGCTCCACAGATAATCTGCATAGCGCTGGGAGGATGCGGCCGCCTGCCCGTCCACCTGGATCGCCACATCGTAGAGCGGGTTGCCGCCCGGGCGGTAATCGCCCCAGTAGTTCATCCCTCCGACGATCGAACTCGCCCCGTCGGCAGCGAAAATCTTGGCGTGGTTCCACGATCCGGGCAGTCGGTCGTCGATCCCCAGCAGCCATGGCACGTCGAGATTGCCGAAAAACATCCGCATGTTGGCCAGCTGTGTCTGACCCCGCGTCATCTCCAGCACCTTGTTCGCGAAGGCGAAGGCGTGAGGCTTGTCCGGATCGTGCGGATTTCCTTCCAGGTAGCGGACGGTGATCGGCTGCCGCGAATGCCCGGCCAGCTGGACCAGCGCTTCGGCAATCCGGTCGAGCATCCAGAAATTGTCGGGCGCGGTGCCCAGGTGGGCAATGTCGATGAAATGAGCAGTGCCGGGATTCTGGCCGACGACCTGCGAGAGGAGGTTTTCGATCGCGGTCAGCAAGGGGCAGTCGCTTCGTTGCGGCTTGCTCTGGATGAGCCACCCCGGCCCGACACTATTGGTACCCGAGAATTCGTAGGTCTTGCCTTCCAGACTCGCGTCGCTTGCGCGCAGCGCCTTGAGCACCGGGCCCAGTATCGGCGGAGCTTCGTCCGCCTGCTGGCCAGCGTGATCGCGCGCCACCCGCGCCAGAAAATCGAGATGTTCCAGATGCGACATATGCCCTCCCAACGAATCGCGACCCCTAGCGGAGTGTCGGCGCAGGAAGCGGCACAATTAGGGCGAGCCCGGCCCTAAGTATCTATACGGTAACGATATTTACCGGGCACATCAGAACAGCTTGCGGAATTCGATCTCGACCGTGCGGCCCATCGGGTCGATCAGCGCGGGCTGGAAGCGGATCGGCGTCACGCCGGTTCCGTCGACCACATCCTGCCGGGTGTTGAAGATGTTATCGACGCCGAGCGAGAAGCGCGTTCCCTTGAAGAATCCCGGCTCGTCGCCGACCAGCCAGCCCTGCTCCTCCAGATTCATGAAGAACCGCAGATCGAAGGTGACGAGGTCGCCGAAGGAGAGGTCGTTGGCCCCGCTCGGGTCGCTACCCTCGATCGTATAGGCGCTGCGATAGCGGCCGCTCAGGCGTGTGCCGAGGCCCTTGTAGAAGACCCCGCCTTCGAGATCGACCGAGTGGCGCGGCAGGCCGAGGTCGAAATAGTCGATCACCGGGATGCCCGGTGCGATCAGCGCCTCGTTCTCCAGTTCGATGCTGTGATAGAGCGAGAGGAACCAGCGGCCCTGCCCGTCTCCGCCACCGAAGGGCCCGCCACCGCCGCCGCGCCTTCCGCCTCCACGGCGACCGCCGCCACGCTGGCCTTCCTGGCTCTCCGCATTTTCTCCCTGACAGATCGCCTGACGCACGCGTGCCAGCCGCTCTTCATTGATCGAGCCGTCCTCGTTGGTGAGGCGCTGGCGCAAGGGTTCGGGCAGCTTGGAAATGTCGAGCGGCGTGTCGCCGCCCGGAGCGACGCACAGGGTCTCCCGGATCGCCGCGACCTGTTCGGGGTTGAACATGCCGGGGCCGCCCGGAGCGCCCATGCCGGGGCCTTCGGTATTGCAGAAGCGTTCGCGCGCCTGCGCCACGCGTTCCTCGTTCACCGAGCCGTCTTCGTTGGTCAGCCGGTCGCGGATGAAGGGCGGGAGCGCGGAGAGATCGGGCGCGGTGCCCGGTTCGGTGGCACAGAATTTCTCGCGCATCTGCTGGAACTGGGCCGGGTCCATCCGCATCTGTCCGCCGCTGCCGCCTGCACCGGGGCCGCCCGGCCCGCGCCGGCCATCGCCACCGCCCTGGGGCGCTTCCTGCGCCTTGCCGACCCGGCCGAACATGTTGAAGCCGTAGCGGATGCGTTCGCTGTTGCGCTCCGCATAGGTGATCGGCCGCTGGTCGAGCGCGGTCAGCCGGCCCGATCCGTCACGGGTCACGCGACCCGGGAACGCTGCCTCGATCTCGGCGGTCAGCAGCGGGAAGCTCTCGGTCGTGTTTTCGGAGCGGTTGCGGTTGTACTCGAACAGAAGGTTGGTCCGCTCGAAAAGGTCGAGCTGATAGTTCGCGCTCAGCTTGAGGTCGTTCTGCGAGGAGGCGGGCAGAAGCGGATTGCCCCCGCTGGTCACGGTCGCCAGCACGCTGTCGCCGGTCGCGAAGTCGAACAGCGGCACGTTGAAGGTCTGCACCACCGGGTCGCCCAGCTGCGAGAGGCCGGGTGCGGCCTCGCGATTGATCGTGGTCGCCTGGAAGGTTAGCCCTTCGAGCGGCTCCCAGGTGAGGCCCACCGTGGTGCCGGTCAACGTGCCGAAGTCCGACAGGTGGTTGATGTCGCCCGAGAGATTCAGGTTGAGCTCGCCGAGAAAGCCGAGGAAGCCCTCGCGCTCGCTCGCCAGCGGAATGGTCAGATTGGCAGCGCCGTTAATGTCGCCCCGCCTCAGTACGGTTTCGCCCAGCGCGGTGCGCGTGTCCTCGCTGACGATCTGCTGCCAGTCGTAGCCCGCGGCGAGTGTCAGGTTCATCTCGCCCGCCGGGAGGAGCAGCGGGCTGCCGCGCAAGGTGGAGCGCGCCGCGGCCGAGGTCGTCCGGCTGGAGGCGCGGTCAAAGCCGTTGGTTGAGACGGTGGGAAGCGCCCCGTCGATGGGGAAGGCCCCGGCTGCCGCCTGCGTCACCAATGGCGTCAGGTCACGCCGACGGTCGATATCGCTTTCGCTTTCGACATGGCTGGCATCCAGCGTCAGGTCGAATTCGAAATCGCCGATCGGCTGGCGGTAGGAGCCACCGCCCGAAACGCTGGTGCTGCGCGACAGGCGCGTCAGCGGATCGGCATCGACCGCGCGGACCTCGCTGTCGCCGCCCGGTGCGACGAGCGTGACGGTTTCCAGCCCGGAGAGCGAGCGCGAATTGGTCTGCGCCGCCGACAGGTTGAGCGAGATGGCCTTGGAATCCGCACCCTCGCCGAGCCCGAGGTTGAACGAGCCTTCCAGCTGGTAGCTTTCCGATTCGCCGCGCAGGCTGCGAAACGCCGCCGGGTCGGGGTCGCTGGCAACGGTCGGCTGGCTGCCGGGCGTCTGGATGACATCGCGCTCGGCCTCGGTCAGCATGCTCTGCGTGTTGAACTCGCCCGCGATGTTGATCCGCTTGGGGCCCGCGATGAACAGCTGCGAAACCTCGACCTCGCCATTATCGGCGCCGCCTTCGAGAGAGGCGCCATATTCCAGCTCGACCTCGCGGCTGCTGAAATTGTCCTTGAGGATGAAGTTGATCACGCGCTGGTCGGCGCGGAAGCCATATTGCAGCGCGACCTCCTCGGGGAAGACCTCGACCTTCTCGATCGCTTCGGGAGGATAGCGCCGCAATTCGCGAAAACTGGCAACGCGCTGGCCGTTCACCAGCACCACCGGCTGGCCCCCGCCCCGGCTCCGCCCCGAGCTTGTCTGCGGGGAGAGCTGCGTAATCAGATCGGCGAGCGAATCCGCACCGTAGGAAGCAATATCGGCTTCATCGAGTTCGAGCACCGGCGGGACATCGGTATCGACCGAGCCGCGCGAACGCTGCGCGGTGACGATGATCTCGGTCCCGACATTCTCACTGTCCGGATCCTGTGCCTGGCCGGTCGCGGGGGGATCGTCGGCGATCTCTTGCGCAAGCGCGGGGGCACCTGCGGTGGCGACGAGCGCGAGCATGGAAACACGGGTGGCGAAACGCGAAGAAAACTGCATCGGGGCGCTCGTATCCTCAAGAATATTCTGATCCGCCCCCGTCCCCGGCCCTCGCAGCCGGCTGATACAAAAGCAAACCTCGGCTCGTAACGAATTGTCGCCGGAAGCTTTCCCTTTGCTGACGCACACTTCCCTTTTCGACGCATGATCGCTAGATCGCGGCACAATTCGACGAACTGCATAAGGACACGACCAAATCCATGGCTAAAGAAGAGCTCCTCGAAATGCGCGGTCGGGTTGTCGAGCTGCTGCCCAACGCGATGTTCCGGGTGGAGCTGGAAAACGGCCACGAAATCCTCGGCCACACGGCCGGCAAGATGCGCAAGAACCGCATCCGCGTGCTGACCGGCGACGAAGTGCTGGTCGAGCTGACGCCCTACGACCTGACCAAGGGGCGGATCACCTACCGCTTCATGCCCGGCCGTGGCGGCCCGGGGCCGCAGAACAGCCCGCCTTCCTGATCGTACAGAGGCAGAGCGGATCGTGACGCCGCGCCTGATACTCGCCAGCTCCAGCCCGCGACGGCGCGATCTGCTCGACCAGATCGGCGTGACCCCGGCGGCTGTCCGCTCGCCGGATATCGACGAGGTTCCCCGCAAGGGCGAACTGCCCCGCCCCTATGCGGAGCGGATGGCGAGCGAAAAGGCGCTGGCCGTACCGCGCGAAGAGGGTGAGGTCGTACTTGCAGGCGACACCGTGGTCGCACTGGGACGGCGCATCCTCCCCAAGGCCGGTGACGAGGCCGAGGTCGCGCGCCTGCTGCGCCTGCTCTCGGGTCGCCGCCATCGCGTCTATTCTGCCATTTCGGTGATCGACACGAAGGAGAATCAGCGCACCCGCACCGCGGCTTCGCAGGTGCGCTTCAAGCGCCTCTCGGACGAGGAGATCGAAGCCTACGCCGCCAGTGGCGAAGGGATCGGCAAGGCGGGCGGCTATGCGATCCAGGGTCGCGCAGCCGGCTTGATCGATTTTCTCGCAGGCAGCCATTCGGGCGTTGTCGGTCTGCCGCTGTTCGAGACACGCGCGCTGCTGAAGGCAGCGGGAATCGCTCTTGGCTGAGTGGCTGATCGAGCAGGGGATCGGCGAAACCCGCGCGATCCTGCTCGACGGCGAAACCGTGCTTGCGACAAGGCTGCATTGGCCCGGAGAGATCGGCCCCGGCCTCGTCCACGCCCGGCTCATCCGGCGCGCGAAAGGCGCGACGCGCGGGTTGGCACGGACCGAGGACGGGCTGGAAATCAACGTATCCGGGCTCGCCACCGACGCGAGCGAAGGGCGCGAGATACCCGTGATGGTCACCCGCGTACCGATGGCCGAGAAGGGCCGGCTGAAGCGCGCGCAGGGCATGCATCTTCGCGATGGCGTTTCTGCCGAGGCGACCCCGCAAGCCATGCCCGATGGCGAGGTGGTCCATCGCCTGCCCGCAGGCCTGTGGGAGGATGTCTGGGCCGAGGCGTGGGAGGGAGAAGTCGCCTTCGCCGGAGGGTCGCTGATCGTCAGCCCTACCCCGGCCATGACGCTGATCGATATCGACGGCGACCTGCCCCCGCGCGACCTCGCGCTGGCGGCGGCCCCAGCCATCGCCAGCACGGTCCGGCGCTTCGACCTCGGCGGCTCGATCGGGATCGACTTCCCCACCTTGCCCGAAAAGGCGCACCGCCGCGCCGTCGATACCGCGCTCGCCAATGCGCTTGCGGGCTGGCCGCACGAGCGCACCGCGATGAACGGCTTCGGCTTGGTCCAGCTGGTCGCCCGGCTCGAGCGCCCCTCTCTGCTCCACAGGCTGCACATGCACCGCGCGGGAGCGGCGGCGCGCATGCTGCTGCGGCGCGGCGAGCTGGCCGAGGGCGCCGGGCCCCGCCTGCTGTTGCGCGCGCATCCGGCGGTGGCGGATCGGCTTCGCCCCGAATGGCTGGCCGAACTGGCGCGGCGCAGCGGGCGCAAGGTCGAGGTCGAGCGCGACGGCGCGCTTGCGCTCGAGGGCGGGCATGCCCAGATCCTCGCATCATGAGCGAGACCAAGCGCCCCTGCCCGATCTGCAAGTCCCGGCTGCAAACGGATGAATTTGCCCCCTTCTGCTCCGCGCGCTGCCGCGACAAGGATCTCGCGCGGTGGTTCAACGACGGCTATTCGGTGCCCGGCAGGCCCGCCAGCCCGGACGAGATTGCCCGCGAGGAGGATTGACCCTGCGATAGGGCTTGCCAAGCCCGCAGCGCTTCGCCATAGGCGCGCACTCATTCGCTCGCCGGACCATTGGCCCTCTCGGCCGGTCCGCCGTCGTGGCGACGCCCGGGTAGCTCAGTGGTAGAGCAGACGACTGAAAATCGTCGTGTCGGTGGTTCGACTCCGCCCCTGGGCACCACGCCTTTCCCCATTTACCAGCGCGGGCAAGCATGTGTTCATCGCTGGCCGCGCATTCCCGGCCCCATGTCCCGGTGCTCGCGATCTTTCTCGGCTGCGCTCTTGTCGGCTGCGGTGCTTTTCACGCATAGTGGCTGTGTGGCCAACAATCTTACGACCAGTTGCACCGTCGAAGGCGAAAAGTTCCTCTCGGCGGATGTCGAAGCGGGCCGGGTTTGCGCTGTTTTCGAGCAGCGTCTTCACGAAGTCCTCGCCGAACAGGGCGCCAAAGCGGGCGAGAGTGCCGCGGCGCGCAATTTCTCGGTCGATATCGTGATCGACCGGCGCGGCTCGCTGAAAGCGAACCTGTCGGAGACCGTCGCCGATGGAGAAACCAGAGCATATCCTGTCGTCGCGATCGATGTTATGGATCGCGCTCCGACAACTAAGGATTTGAAACGGCTGGCCGAAACAGTTGCCAGTTTGGTGGCGGCGGAATAAGCCTTCATTGAACGAAGGCGAAGATCAGCAAGTAAAAGGTGGGTGGGCAGGTTATGACTTTGGTTCTGGAAACAATTCGTGACGATGGCCTGGTGCGTGGCACCTGGGATGGTGTCGGGATCGCCGATGAAGGCAAGAACTCCTGGCATATCGGCGGGTGCGCCTGCGCCGCGTGCCTCCAGCACGATGACAACAAGCAATTCGCGCCCGGAACCGGAACGAGCAATGCCGAGGATACCATTCCCGGCAGCACCGCGACTACCGCGACGCTCACGCCGGGCAGCCGGGCCACGAGCGCCATCGATACCGCAGGCGACAGCGACTGGTTCCGGATCGATCTGACCGCCGGCCAGACCTATACTTTCACCACCTACCTTCCTGGTGGCGGATTGTCGGACAGCATCCTGACGCTGCGCGATTCGAGCGGGGTCGAGATCACGACCAATGACGACGCCAACACGGGTGCCGGACTCTACTACTCCGAGATCACCTTCACCGCGACGAGCACCGGGACGTTCTTCCTCGACGTGACGGGCTACAGCTCCTCCACCGGCCAGTATGTCCTTTCGAGCTCCCGCCCGCTCGCCGATGCGGTCGGCCACACCGCCGCCACCGCCACGGCCATCGATCTGGGCACCGGCGCGGTGGCGGGCGCGCTCGACCAGACCGGCGACCGCGACTGGTATGCCGTAACCCTGGAGGCAGGCGAGACCTACGAATTCGTCACCAGCGCTACCGGCGGCGCGAACGATGTCGACACCACGCTGACCCTGCGTGACGGATCGGGCAACGTTCTCGCCTATAACGACGACAGTTCGGGCACCTATTCGCGCATCCGCTTCACCGCGGAAACCAGCGGCACCTTCTACATCGATGTCGGTGGCTGGGCGGATTCCGAACAGGGCAGCTACCAGCTCGAAGCAGGCGTCGCCGAGCCCCTGCAGCTGTTCGACAACGACCAGATCGCCGACCAGTTGCTCAACGGCTACTGGGGTGGCAGCGGGGCTGCGCGGAGCTGGGATGTCGCACCGGGCGGCTCGCTGACGGTCAATATCACCGCGCTGACCACAGGCGGCCAGTTCCTCGCGCGTGAAGCCCTCAACCTGTGGAGCGATGTGCTCGGCGTCAGCTTCAACGAAGTGACCACGGGCGGGCAGATGACCTTCGACGACGATGAAGAAGGCGCATTCGCTTCGGTCTCGCGGATCGGCAATGTCATCCAGACCGCGAATGTGAATGTCGAAGAGGCGTGGCTCACCAACTACGGCGCCACGCTGGATAGCTACGCCTTCCAGGCCTATATCCACGAAATCGGCCATGCGCTGGGCCTCGGCCATGCGGGCAATTACAACTCGACCGCCGACTACACGCAGGACGCATCCTATCTGAACGATGCCTGGTCCACCACGGTGATGTCCTATTTCGACCAGGCCGAGAACGATTATTTCGCGGGTCTCGGCTTCAGCCGGGTCTTCGCCATCACGCCCCAGAGTGCGGATATCGTCGCGATCCAGACCTCCTATGGCTTCGCGACCACCACCCGGACCGGCGACACGATCTACGGTTTCGGCAACACCTCCGGGCGCGAGGTCTATGGCGTGGGCGATGCATCGACCAACTCGGCCGGTCGCCTGCTGTCCTTCACCATCGTCGACCACGGCGGCACCGATACGCTCAACTACTCGTCCTTCAGCTTCGGGCAGACGATCAACCTCAACAGCGAGACCTTCTCCAGCGTCGGCGGTAGCACCGGCAACATGAGCATCGCGCGCGGGACGGTGATCGAGAATGCGATCGGCGGCTCCGGTGACGATTCACTGATCGGCAATTCGGCGAGCAATTTCCTCACCGGCTGGTTCGGCAACGACCTGATCGATGGCGGCGACGAGGTCGATACGGCGGTCGTACGCGGCAACCGTTCGGCCTACACCATCACGCAGGGCGCGACCGGCGTCTTCACCGTGAGCGGAGCCGACGGCACCGACGTTCTGACCAATATCGAATATCTCCAGTTCGACGACCAGACCATCCGCCTGCTTCCGGGCACCGGCGTCGCGGTCAACTTCGATACCGCCGACCCTTCGGTCTACCAGGCCGCAATGAACAATATCCGCGACTTCGACGGCAATGATCTGGGTGGCGACGGTTTCTGGCTGCGGATCGGCAGCGCCGATGTCGACGGCGACGGCGATATCGACCAGATCCTCGTCAACGATGCGATCGGTCGCTTCGCCACCGTGGGCGCGGCCGAGGACGGGCTGTACTACTTCGACGACTATAGCTGGGCGGGCGAGACGCGCGTCGCGGGCATCTATATCGATCCGCTGATCGCGACGGGCGATGTCGTGCCGGGGAGCGATTTCGACAGCCAGCGCCGGTTCCAGAACGACCTGGAGATCGAGAACATCAACCGCGTGCTGGGAGCCGACGACTATGACGGCGACGGCTACCAGGAAGTCTATTTCGGCCTGACCGACGGCACCGCCTATCTCCACGCCTACATGCATGCCGACGGCAATATCCGCTACGCCAACTACCAGAGCGAGCAGCAGGTAATCGATTTCCTGACCGCCAATGGCTACGATTCGAGCACCTGGGCGGACTGGTTCCCGAGCAGTGCCGAGGGGAGCGCGGACAGCGGAGACAAGGCCGTGCCGGTGATGGAAGTCCTCGACGGCGGCTTCACCAAGGGCGATCACGTTCCGGTGATGGAATATCCCGATGCCGGCGATGCGAAAGCCGCCGGCGAGGCGCCCTCGCTCGACGTGGCCAGCCTCTTCGCGGCCCCCGCAACCATGGTCGAGCCCGGCCACTGGAGCGACATGCCCGACGCCTCGATCCACCTCGCGCCCTTCGGGCTCGAGCACCAGCCCCCGGTCGAAGTCTTCGCCTGACACCACCCACAGCGCGGAGAAGCGCAAGCTCCCCGCGCTGTGGCTCTCTGCGGCCCTACTCGCGCCGGTTTTGCTCCGGCCCGCCCGGCGATGAGCCGCGCCGGGCTCGACCTGCGCCCGCCCTTCTTTCGCTGAATCCCAGGCCGCTCCCCTGCCCTCGCGCCGGCTTTCGCCGGCGGTGCGCAAGCATCGTCGGGGGCGAGGTGCGGCCAGCAGGGCACACATTCCCTCTCGCCTCGGGATTCTTTCTCAATCTCACCTTGCAACTGACAATTATTCGCATTAGCAGGCGGCGCGCAACGCAAAGAGGGAATCCAACTTGAAACCGATTTTCGCCGCAACGACGGCCACGCTCGCCCTGATCCTGTCCACTCCCGCGCTCGCCCAGACCGCCGACCCCGAAACCGGGGCCGAGACCGGCGACCCGGCCGACGAGAACGATGGCCGCACGATCGTGGTGACCGGCGCGTTGACCGATTTCGGGGCGACCAAATCGGATACCCCGATCGTCGAAACCGCGCGCTCGATCTCGATCGAGACCGAGCAGGACTTCGAGGAAAAGGGCGCCCAGTCGCTCGACGATGCGCTGACCTATTCGGCGGGTGTGACGGCGGAACCCTTCGGCTTCTCGACCCGCGGCGATTTCGCGCAGGTGCGCGGGCTCGACGCCCCCGAATATCGCGACAACCTGCAGTACCTGTTCGGCTTCTACAACACCACCCGGCAGGACATTTACACGCTGGAGCAGGTCGAAGTGCTCAAGGGCCCCGCCTCGGTGCTCTATGGCGCAGGCTCGCCCGGCGGGATCATCAACGTGGTGACCAAGCGACCCCATGGCGTAACCGAGGGCGAAGTGCGGCTCGACTACGGCAGCTTCGACCGCAAGCAGATCGCGACCGACATCAACATCGCGATCCCCGGTGCGGAGGACAAGGCGCAGTTCCGCTTCGTCGGCCTGCTGCGCGACGCGGACACGCAGATCGACGAGGTGAACGACGACAAGTTCGTGATCGCCCCGGCGCTGACCTTGCGCCCCGCCGACGGCACCGAAGTGACCATCCTCGCCAATTATTCGGACCAGAATTCGGACACTGCGCACCAGTTCCTGCCGGTTACGGGCACGCTGTTCCCTTCGGTCAGCGGCGATGAAATCGACCCGTATGAATATATGGGCGCGCCCGAATTCAACGCCTACGACACCGAAAGCTTCGCGCTTACCCTGATCCTCGAACAGCAGCTGAGCGAAGCCTTCTCGTTCGAGGCGGTCGGCCGCTACGTCGATTCGCAGGCCGATTACCGCCAGGCCTGGATCGCCTTCCGGGGCAATGGCGTGCCGCGCATCGATGCAAACGGCGATGGCGCATGGACCTTCTACCTCGCCGACAACCGCAGCGAGCAGCTGGCGGTCGACGCCCGCCTGCGCGGCGAATTCTCGACCGGCCCGATCGACCACGAAGTGCTGGTCGGCGTGCAGGCGCAGGATGTGTTCACCGATTCGGACACGGCCTATCTGTTCGCGGCGGGGACGCTCAACGTCTTCGACCCGACCTATGCCGGTGCGCCGACCGTCGAGCAGGTGCGCCAGTTCCAGGGCAACGGCCCGCGCAACTATGTCGACTCGGTCGGCTATTACATCTCCGACCAGATGAGCTGGGGTTCGCTCGTCGCCAATGCGGGCGTGCGGTTCGACGACGTGACCAACAGCGTGGAGAACGGCACGACGCAGAAGGACGATGCGACGAGCCTGAGCTTCGGGCTGCTGTGGCGCGGCCCGGCGGGCATCTCCCCCTATGTCAGCTACGCCGAGAGCTTCGAGCCGGTGGTGGGGATCGACACGATCACCAACCAGCAGCTCAAGCCGCAGGAAGGCCGCCAGTACGAGGCGGGCATCAAGTGGCAGCCGACGGGCATCAATGCGCTGGTGACCGTCTCCGCCTTCGACATCGAGGTGTCCAACCTGCCCAACCCCAATTCGCTGGTCGGCGGCAACAGCCAGCAGGAGGGCGTCTCCAAGGTGCGCGGGTTCGAGGCAGAGGCCAACGCGCTGATCGGCGGGCTGCGGATCGACGGCAACCTCAGCTATCTCGACGCCGAAGACCCCAACGGACTGCCGCTGACCTCGATCTCCGACTGGCAGGCCTCGCTCTTCGCGCTCTACAACTTCCAGGGCGCGCTCGACGGGCTGAGCTTCGGTGGCGGCGTACGCTATGTCGGCGGTAACGAGAGCAACGGCATCTCGGCGATCAACGGCGACCTGCTGACCTACCGCGTCGATGGCCGGACGGTGGGCGATCTCTCGCTCGGCTACGACTTCGACAGGTTCCAGCTGCGGGTGACGGCGCGCAACGTGACCAACGAGGAGTACTACTCGGTCTGCCTCGTGCGCGGGGACTGCTTCCCGGGCGAGAAGCGGAGCATCAACGGCTCGCTCACCGTCGCCTTCTGATGGGCGGCGACGGGCTCCTGTGGCTGGCGGCTGCGCTCGCGATTGCGGGCGTGGCCGTGCTGCGTATCTCGTGGGGGCGGCCCACACGCTCGAGCGGCCTCAATCTCGCCGGATGGGGCGCGCTGCTCGCCTCGCTGGTCGCGGGAGGCGTGGCCGCAGGCGAGTGGGGCGTGACCATCGCCGCGCTCGTCGCCACGGGCGCGGCCTTGCTCACCCTCGCCATCGCGGCGCTGGAGCCCGCCGGCAAGGTCCGGCGCAAGACACCGCGGACCAACCGGAGGGACATTGATGGCGTGGCGGAAGGCAAGCGCTCCGGCCTGCTGACCTTCGCGATCACCGGGCCGCTGGCGCTCGGCGCGAGCGTGCTGCTGGCGCTCGCCGTCCGCGCGCTGATCGTGCTGGCGGGCGGCGCGGAGGCCGATGCCAATGTCGCGGTGCTGGCAACGGTGCCGATCGCCTGGCCGATCCTTGCCTTTGCCCTCCTGATGATGGCAGGGCGAACCCGGCAGCTGGCCTGGGTGCTGGGTATCGCAGCGCTCTCCGCCCCATTCCTCATGTTCCAGGGAGCCACGGCATGAGCTTTGCTTTCGCCAAGGATACCGTGCGCAAGGCTATCTCGGCGCATTCGGCGCTGGGGCTGGTGTGCTGCGCGCTGCTCTACCTCATTTGCGCGACGGGCACCGCCATCGTCCTCTACGAGGAATGGCAGCGGCTCGAACAGCCCGCCGCGCCCGAGATGACCGAGATTGCGCCTGCGAGCGTGCAGCGCGGCATCGAGAATGTGCTGGCGAGCGAGAGCGACGGCCCCACGACCACGCACCTCTATGTCCACCTGCCGAGCGAGGCCCTGCCGCGCACCACCATCACCACCGACACGCAGGCCGTGCATCTCGATGCCGAGGGCGCGGTCGTGGTGCCGGAGGAGAACGCCTGGGCCGAGTTCCTCCTCGCGCTGCATTACCGGCTGAACCTGCCCGCCCTGTTCGGCATGTCGCTGGTCGGCCTGTTCGGCGCCATGATCGTTGCGCTCGCGATTTCGGGCATCGTCGCGCATCCGCGCATCTTCCGCGATGCCTTCCGCCTGCGCGCGCGCCGGGGAGACGATGTCGCCACGCTCGACTGGCACAACCGGCTCGCGGTGTGGACCCTCCCCTTCGCGCTCGCCATTTCGCTGACCGGCGCGATGATCGGGCTGTTTTACATCTCGGGCTCGGGGCTCGCAGCGGCGGCCTATGGTGGGGACAGCGCCGCCGCGCTCGCGCCGATCTTCGGCGACGAGCCCGAAGGCGACGCCTCGCCCGCGCCGACGCCGAATGCCGTGCCCGCGCTGGCCTTCATGAAGCGCGAATATCCGGAGGTGGAGCCCTATTACGTGATCCTCCATGATCCGGGCACGGCAGGCCAGCACATGCAGATCGTCGGCGAGCACCCGCGCCGCCTGATCTTCGGCGAATACTATGCCTTCGATGGCGAAGGCACGTTCCACGGCACCGCGGGGCTGGCGGACGGGACGGTCGGCCAGCAGCTTTCGGCTTCGACCTACAACCTCCATTTCGGCAATTTCGGCGGCCTTCCGGTCAAGATCGCCTACATCCTCTTCGGCCTCGCGCTGACCGTGGTGGTCGCGACGGGCACCTTCATCTGGCTCGATAAGCGCGACCGGCGGGGCAAGCCCTCGCCCCGGCTGCGGGCCGCATGGTGGGGGCTGGTCGGAGGCGTTCCGGCGGGCCTGGTGGCGACCCTCATCGCCCGGCTGGCCATCGGCAACGAAGCGAACTTCGTGGCGATCTTCTGGGCGGTGTGCCTGCTCGCAATCCTTGTTTCGCTTGTCCGCACGATGCGCGAGCGGCGCGAGGTCAGCGGCAGCGCGCCGGAGGCCGGGCTCGCTCCGGCGGAGTAGCCCTGCGCCCCCTCTGCCCGGATATCCAGTTAAGCGATCACACTGGACGGAAAGCTGCGCGCTCCGGCGAGGATACGCAGCGGGGCCCCGTGCATTGGCTCTCCGACACCAACGGACTTCGATGGAGCCTCCTGAATGACCAAGATCCTGATCCTCTACTATTCCTCCTATGGCCACACCTCGACCATGGCCGAAGCGGTTGCCGAGGGCGTGCGCGAAGGCGGCGGTGAAGCCGTGATCCGCCACGTACCCGAAACCGCGCCCAAGGAGGTGGTCGAGAGCGCAGGCTTTACCGGCATGCCCGAACACGAATGCATCTCCGGCCCCGACGAGCTGGCCGAGTATGACGGCATCATCGTCGGCTCGCCCACCCGCTATGGCCGGATGACCAGCCAGATGGCCGCCTTCTGGGACACCACCGGCGGGCTGTGGATGCGCGGGGCGCTGATCGGCAAGGTCGGCGCGGCCTTCACCTCCACCGCAAGCCAGCACGGCGGGCAGGAGACGACGCTGATGGCGATCCTCACCAACCTCCTCCACATGGGCTGCACTATCGTGGGGCTCGACTACGGCTTCGACGGCCAGATGGGCGTCGACGAGGTCAAGGGCGGCGCACCCTACGGCGCGACCACGATTGCCAACAACGACGGCAGCCGCCAGCCGAGCAAGGCCGAGCTCGATGGCGCACGCTACCTCGGCAGGCGCGTGGCGCAAACGGCGGTGAAGCTGCACGGCTGACGCCGTTCCCCTGACACACCTGACACAGTGTCGTGAGCAAGAAATCCGCCCCCGCCCCGGCCCGCCGAAATCGGGCAGCCGGGGCGGAGCAGCGCGGAGTGTCATCCGGCGAGACTAGTACCGCCTGCCGCGAGTAGGAAAGCGCACAACCTGAAATTTTCTCGGGAAGCTCACTTCAACGATTCGACGATTTCTCGAAGTTCCCGCGATCTACGAAACCGGCATATTTCTCTCAACCCCTCAACATCCACCACGTCGGAATGACGAGAAGTAGACATAAGTCCACAAGTCCTCGCCAGCAGGCGACAATTTGCCTGACCGCAAAGGTTGAGTGAGTTATCTTTGAAAAATCTGAAGCGACCAAACAAATTTACAACAACCTGCTCAAGATAATTGACGTCCGGATCGTATAGCGGGGTAGAAATGGCTATCGATCTTATCAATTCGACCCGATCGCCACCCCTCTCCCATTGAGAAGGATCCACGATTACGGCTGCCACCGCTCTTACCAATTCGTCTGTACCTGGATCGAAATTGGGCGCGACGTAACCAGCGCCCCCACGCAAGATGCATTGTGCTTCGAGTTCGCTGGCAATACCAGCGCCCCAATCCTGCGGAATGTTACCGCGCGCATTCGGCCTCGCGACCGACTTACTGAACTCACTCTGATCTCGAAGCCCGGTTTCTTCCGCAATCCACTTGGCACAACCATTGCCGTAGGTGGCGATCTTGGTCAGCGCGCGGCGCAGTTCGTCCTGCTCGGGGCGCGTCGGTTTCGCAGGCTCCGGGCCGGTATTGACCGTCTGCGCCTCCACCCCATTGGCCGTCGGGACATAGATCGTCTGGCTCCGACCCTCATCCAGCGACGTGCACGCGGCGGTCACTGCCAGCATGGCGATGAGACCGGCGGACTTCAGCGCTGCGCGAAGAAGCCAACTCGATAGGCAATACGCGAAAATCGACCTCGGCATGAATGCCTCCCTCGCCCCACGGTACCGGCGTTCGTCCGGGCATCAAGCAGGCCAGCCAAAAAACCGCTGCCGGCAGCACGGAAACGGGAACAGCCCCAACCCTTGCATGCCAGACTACTTTATGTTTTAAAGTGCCTGTCGCAGCAAAGGAGAGAGACATGATTCGCAATTCCCTCACTGCATCCGCCGCACTTGCCGCCTGCCTTGCCGCCAGCCCTGCCCTGGCCGGCGAAGTCACGGTCACGCTCAACGACGTGCGCCCCGACGCGGGCGATCTCTACATCGGCCTCCAGACCGAGGATCAGTTTCTGCAGGAAGGAGGCATCGCCGGTGAGCGTGTCGAGAACCCGCAGGATGGCACCGTCACGGTCACGCTCGCCGACGTGCCCGATGGCACCTACTCGCTTTCGGTGTGGCACGACATCGACGGGGACGGCACGTTCAGCATGGGGCCGATGGGCCCTGCGGACGGCTGGGCCATGATCGGCGCGTCCGACCTGCGCGGCATGCCGACCTGGGAGGCGCAGAGCTTCACGCTCGACGGCAGCGCCTCGATTACCGAAACGATGCTCTACCCGAGGGACGACCAATGAGCACCCGCCCCTCGCAATCCGCGCAGGACGATCTGCGCATCATGCGCGAACTGGCCGAGGAGGGGCGCATCCGCCCCCTTCTCGGCGGTCGCGATTTCGTGATCTTCGGGGTCGCCATCACCATTGCGAGCCTGCTCCATGCCGCCCTGATGCAAGGCGTGCTCGCATGGCCGCCGATGGCGCTGGCCGCGATCTGGTTCGGCACGATGATGCTCGCGGTCATCCTTGCGGGCATCATGCGCTCCGGGCGCGCGAGGCCGACCACCGCCAACCGGGTGGAAATGGAGGTCTGGCGCGCGGGCGGATACGTGATCGGCACGCTGGCGCTCAGCATCTTCGCCTATGCAATGCTCACGCTCAGCCAGGCGGGCAGCGACACGGGGTTCTTCCTGTTCACCCTGCTTCCGCCGGTCGTCTTCGGGGTCTATGCCATCGCGATGGCCGCAAGTTCCACCGCCGCGCGCGATCCGACGCTGCGTGGCTATGCCATCATGTCGATCGCGCTGCTCGTCGCGACCACGCTACTCGCCGGTTCGCCGACCCAGTATCTGGTCATGGCGGTGGGCGCGGTCCTCGTGTCGATCATTCCCGGCATCGTCCTTCTTCGGCGGGAGCGTGCCGGTGGCTGATCCGCCGCTCGACTACCGGGCAATCGACGACACGATCCACGGGCGCGTCCGGCTCGCCACCATGGCCTACCTGTCGAGCGCGGAGTGCGCGGATTTCGGCGAGTTACGCGCGCGAACCGGGGTCAGCGACGGGAACCTCTCGGTCCACCTGCGCAAGCTGGAGGACGCGGGCTATGTCCGTATCGACAAGCGGTTCGAGGGGAAGAAGCCCGTCACCACGGCATGCCTGACCGACGCTGGGCGCGAGGCGTGGATCGCCTATCTCGACCGGATGAAAGCAATGCTGTTCGGCGAGGACGGGGGTTAGAGCCCACCCATCCAGAACTGCATCCGGTGGGGCACCTCCGCCGCATCCCCATGCTCGGCCCAGCGGAGCTGTGTCGTGACGCCGGGCATGGGGCTGTAGCCGCGCGCGCGCCAGAAGGCGTCGAGCGGGCGGTGGTCGGCGGGCCGCGCCGGATGATCCTCGGGCCGGACCACCGCGCAAAAGCATGCGAATCGCGCGCCCGCAGCGCGCGCGGCCGCCTCGCGTGCATCGAAGAAGGCATGGCCGATCCCGCGCCCGCGATATTCGGGCAGCAGCACGCTCTCGCCGAAATAGAATACCTCGCTCGCAGGGTAGCCCGCCGCCTCGACGGGGCTGCGAAACCCGGTTTTCTGCCCTGCCATCGGCGATGCACTCGCCATGCCGACAATCCGGGCCCCTTCGCGTGCGGCGATCAGCACCGATCCGGGCTCCGCGACAAACTCTTGCAGATACTCGCGTTCGTAGGCGTCGGATCCCTCGTAGAGATAGGGATATTCGGCGAAAACCGCGATTCGCAGCCGGGCGAGATCCTCCGCCGCCGCGTCCAGTGCAGCGCCCGCGATCGGCTCTATCGAGACATCCTTCATGCCGCCTGCCCTGCCCCGGTTGCAAGAATGCGCCGGCTACAAAAAAGGGCCCGAAACCGGGCCCTTTCTCGTGTGTATGCCGGCCTCAGCTTAGCTGAAGAGCCAGTCCCAGATCGAACGAAGCATGATAAGTCTCCTTCCAAGGAGCCTTATCCATACGTTAACCATCATTGTTAGTAAAGGGTTAACCTTAACCGAGCGCGATCGCCGGTCCCTCCTGCTCGGCCCGGAGCAGTTCGATATACTCGGGCAGGGTCATCGGCTTGGCGATGAAGTAGCCCTGGCCGCGGGGGCAGCCCATCGCCTGCAGAAGGTCGTAGGTCTCGCGGTCCTCGATCCCTTCCGCGACGACTGCGACCCCCGCCTCCCGCATGGTGTGGAGCAAGCCCCCCACGATGGCGCGCGCGACCGGCGAACCGACCATGTTGGCGACGAACGAACGGTCGATCTTCACCTCGTCGAAGGGCAGTTCGAAGAACGCCTCGTAGTTCGCGCTCCCGACGCCGAAATCGTCGAGCGAGAGCTTGAAGCCGATCTGCTTGAGCCGATCGACCACGCCCCGGGCGACGTGAAACTCCTCGATCCGGGCGGTTTCGGTCAGTTCGATCGTGACCAGGCCCGGGTCTACCCGGTGTTGCCTCAGGCATTCCTCCGCGAAGCTGACGATCCGGTCGTCGACCAGCTGAACGGCAGAAACGTTGATCGCTATGCTCGCTGGCAGGCCAAGACTGTCGATTTCCAGCGCGGCCTGGAACGACTTTTCGAAGATGCGCCGCGTCAGGCTGTCGAGGCAGCCCATACGCTCGCACTGGAGGATGAACGTGGCGGGAGGCACGTCCTGGCCATCCGGCCCGCGCCATCTGGCAAGGACTTCCGCACCGAGCACCGTCCCCCGGGAAAAATCGATCTGGGGCTGAAGCTTGATGGCGATAAGATCGTCGGCCAGCGCCTGCGACAGCTTGGCGGTCAGCGAGTGATCCCAGTCATCGCCATCGTCCCGGGCAATGAACACGGGCCTGTAGGCCTCTCGCGCCTGGTCGGCCGCCGCGATGGCTGAACTCAGCCGCTGCTCGCCCAGCCCCTTGTTCGAAATGTCCGTGCCGATGGTAATGGCGACGTCGAGCGATCGGTCGCCGATCCTGATCGGTTGCGAAACGATAGCGCGCAAGCCTTCGAGGTGCGCTTCGTAGTTCGTGATCCCCTGGCTTTCGGACATGAAGGCGAGATATTTGCCACCGTCGGAATAGATCGTGCATCCGCTGTCGCCCAGCGCCAGCCGGTTGGAAATCTCGCGCAGGTACAGGCGGCGTTCGGACCGGCCCAACCGGGCGAAGATCGAATCGAGCCGCGCCACCTTCACCACCACCAGGCAACCCGATGCCGCAAGATCGCCGTTCGCGAGATCGCGATTGAGCGCGGTGAAATTCGCCAGCCCGGTGATGCTGTCGCGGTAGAGATGGCGCCGGCGATACCGCGCGACCCCACGCTGGATCGCGTAGCTTGTCGCCAGCAGCAGGGTGTCGGCAAAAAACGCCTTGACCCCCAGCCAGGCGGTCAGGACGAACAGCGCCAGCGCGGCCCCGCACCATGCGATATAAAGCGCGCGCCGCTGGGCCTGCGTATGGACGAAAAACAGCCCCGCAGCGAGTGCGACACCGAACATCAATGTCACCGCATACCAGGGGAGGCCGTGCCCGTTGCCCCGCCGCAAGGTCTCCGCCGCGAGGATATGGACCAGGTTGGGTGGCGTGGGGTCGACCCCGGGGGTGCGTATCCCCGTGCCGTACGAATTCTCACCGAGAACGAATGTCGTCCCGGCCACATCCAAGGGCGCGATGTCCTCCCGGAGTGTGGCAGCGTGGACGACCGGAATGGTCTCGATCAGGATCGTGTAGTCGATATAGACCCGATCGCGGGTCGCGCCGTTCCCGGCGAGCGCGAAGCTAAGGGGGAGGAGCTTTTCCCCTTCTGCGCCGCTCTCCGGCGCCTCGAATCCCCAGACATTGCGCAGGAAATCCATGCTGTAGTCGCTGCTGAAGACCTGCATGTCACGCGTGAAATACGCGTCTGTCGGGGGTATCTGGTCGCTGTTGAGGCCATCCTGTTCGGTAGAGGTCGTCAGGAATATGTCGTCCGGATGGGCCGCCAGGAAGGTGCGCAGGCGCTGATCGAGCTGAGCCGAGCCGCTCCGGTGGAGCGGCATGTTGATGAAGATCCGGCGCGCACCGGCATCGTGCAGCTGCGTGACCGTTTCCAGAACATGGCGATTGGCACCGATAACGTCGTTGTCGCGCGTCGACGGCATGCTCACCGACACGATGCTGCCGCTCGCCTCGCGTTCGAACATCTTGGCCTGCAACAGCCAGCCGGCCACATCCACGGGGCGCAAGACCGTGATGCAACCGAAGGCAAGCGCGATAGCCAAGGCTATCAACGCATGCTTCATCCGCTCATCAAGAGTCTTTTTCAATATCACCAAACGAGGACCCGCGCGACTTCAGGCCCCTGTTTAAAGGCCGTGGGTAAATACGACCTTCACGCGTAAAACTTAAAAAACCATGCTTTCTCACGAAGATGACGTCGTGGCACAGGTTCGGCGGAATCCCCGCGAGAGCGCGTGCCGATCACGATAACCGATTAGCATTCATGGTCTTCGGTACCGGGCCGGTCGCTGACAATTGCTCTCATCGCGCTTTGGCGCTATTGGCGAACGCTCGCCCCGGCCTCTCCCGCGAGAGCCGGGGCGCTGTCGTTTTTTCTACCCACGCTCGAAGGACCACCCCGCCCATGTCGCGTCGTCGCCAGATCTACGAAGGCAAGGCCAAGATCCTCTACGAAGGGCCCGAACCGGGCACGCTGATTCAGTATTTCAAGGATGATGCGACCGCCTTCAACGCCGAGAAGAAGGGCACGATCAACGGCAAGGGCGTGATCAACAATCGCATCAGCGAGCATGTGTTCACGCGGCTGGCCAATATCGGCATCCCCACGCACTTCATCCGCCGGTTGAATATGCGCGAGCAGCTGATCCGGCAGGTCGAGATCATTCCGCTGGAAGTCGTGGTGCGCAACGTCGCCGCAGGCTCGCTGTGCAAGCGCCTCGGGCTGGAGGAAGGCGAACCCCTGCCACACTCGTTGATCGAGTACTATTACAAGGACGATGCGCTGGGCGATCCGCTGATCGCGGAAGAGCACATTGCCTGCTTCAACTGGGCGAGCCAGGAAGAGATGCAGGACATGGCGGCGATGGCGATCCGCATCAACGATTTCATCGCCGGGATGTTCGCTGCGGTCGATATCCGGCTGGTCGATTTCAAGCTGGAGTTCGGGCGGCTGTGGGACGGCGACTATGCACGCGTGATCCTGGCCGACGAGATCAGCCCCGATGGCTGCCGCTTGTGGGACATGAACTCGGGGGAAAAGCTCGACAAGGATCGCTTCCGCCGCGATCTGGGGGGCGAGGAAGAGGCCTACCAGGAAGTCGCCCGGCGTCTCGGCGTGCTCCAGAACGACGACAATACCCCCGGCGAGGTGTTCGACCTGTCCGCCCATCGCGGCCGGATGCGCAGCGTGCCCAAGAAGAAATAGGCCCAAGCGACCGGGATTACGCGACTTTCTCCCTTGGTCGCGACGCCTTCGTCCCTTAGTGTCGGCTGACCTAGAGGGGGGAAATCAGAATGCATCTGCCACACTTCGCGGCGGCATCCGTCGCGCTTGTCATCGCTGCGCCCGCGATCGCGCAGGATGCCGACATCCGCGTCGCGCCACCGGCCGATTGGGTTGTTGAAAGCGAACCGATGGCGGTGCCCGAAGATGCGACCGGCCTCATGTTCGTGCGGCGCATCGATTCACAGGTCCACCTGACCGAATCCGGGCAGCAGACCTTCAACGGACAGATGATCCGCATTCTCCATTCGCAGGCGCTGTCGATGGGGAACGTCGCGATTGCCTGGAACCCGGCGGCGGGCTCGCCGACCGTCCATCGGTTGCTGATCCACCGCGACGGGGAAGTGATCGACGTCCTCAAGGATACGACGTTCGAGATCCTGCGGCGTGAGGACCAGCTGGAACAGGCCATCCTCGACGGCACGCTGACCGCGACCTTGCGCGTGCCCGACCTTCGGGTGGGGGACGATCTCGAGCTGGCCTATACGATACCATCGCATGACCCGACCCTGGGATCGACCAGCCTGGGGTTCCTTGCCATCGCGGACTCCCCGCCGGAAGGACGCATCCGTCTGCGCCTGACGTGGGAAGACGGTCAGGAACCGTATGTCCAGATCCCCAACGGCCTGAAGCCGCTGGAGCAGCGCCAGGACCGCATGATAGTGATCGGGGGCGACAATATTGCCGCCCAAGCCGTGCCGAAAGACGCACCGCCTCGCTACGATTTCAACCGGATGGCGCAATTTTCCGATTTTGCCGACTGGCAAGCGGTTTCGGCGCGTTTCCACGAAATGTTCTCCAAGAGCAGTACGCTCTCCCCGGATTCGCCCATACGCAAGGAAGCCCAACGGATTGCCGCTGCGCACGAGGGCCAGCGGGCACAGGCCGAGGCAGCGCTCGATCTCGTGCAGCAGCAGGTCCGTTACGTCTATGTCGGCCTGAATGGTGGCAACTTCCAGCCTGCAAGCGCCGAGGAAACCTGGGCGCGGCGCTATGGCGACTGCAAGGGGAAGACCACGCTGTTGCTCGCATTGCTGGGCGAACTCGGCATCGATGCGCAAGCGGTGCTGGTGAGCAATGCAGGCCTGGACGATGGCCTCGACGAGAGGATCGCAAGCCCTACGTCCTTCGATCATGTCCTCGTACGGGCCACCATCGAGGGCAGGCAGTACTGGCTCGACGGAACCCTGCCCCACGTGGCCGACATGCGCGAGGAGCCACCGACGACCTATCGCTTCGTCCTGCCGCTCTCACAGCAGGGCGAAGACCTGGAGCCGGTCGACTGGCAACCTTTTGCCTTGCCGCAGGAGATGTCGCTTTACGAACTCGATGCACGCGGCGGTTTCGAAGAGCCCGGCCCGATCGTCGTGACATCGATCAAGCGCGGATACGAAGGATATGGCGAGTATCTGGGCCTCTCCGCGCTGACGGCGAACCAGCTGGAACAGCAATTGCGCAACGCGCTGACCGGCGGCTCGGGCTGGAATACCGTCGACGAGGTGTCCTACCGCTATGACCGCGAAACGCAGGCGAGCATCCTCACGATCCGCGGTACCTCGGAACACGATTGGGAAGACGATGGCGATGGCGCCTATTCGATGTCGTTGCCCGGCGGCGGTTTCAGTCCACCCTCACGGCGGCGGCGGCCGCAGGATCAGAACCCGGACGCACCCTATTACAACTCGCCGGATTTCACCTGCCATGTGACGACGGTGCGCCTGCCCGAGGATACGAAGCTCAAGAGCTGGTCGTACAATACCGTGTTCTTCCAACGGTATTTCGGGCGGACCTATTACCGGATGATGGAACGCCGCGACGACCGGACGCTCCGCATGGTCCGCGGTTTCCGGACGGAAGACACCGAGATATCCCCCGCCATCGCCGCGCGGGACAACCAGCGGATCGACGATTTCGACAATTCGAAGGCCAATATCTACTACGAACCGGGCCAGGATGCGAAGCGCAGCGGCATCTTCCGGCCCGTACCGGCCACCTTCGAGGATGTCTGGCAGGGCCCGCAGGCTCCCTGCCTGCCCGGCCCCACGGCCTATATCGAGGTTGAGGGGAATGACCCGGCACATCCCGACGCGGTCCAGGTCATCCCCCTGCGCAAGGTCGAGGACAAGGAAGACGCTCCGCCCGCGCTCCGGATCAGCCCTATGCGCCGGCCTCCCGAGGACGAGTCCTCCGAGGACGAGTCTTCCGAGGAATAGCACTTTCCTTGCGGCGGGCCCGCCCCGGCTCGCCCGCCATGCGACATATCCGCCGCACTCGCGTTGCACCTGCGGCGCCAACCGCTATAGGGCGGGCACCGATCGGCACTTACCCAAGCGAGACTGTCTGGCCATGAAAAAGCGCATTTTCGTAACCCTCAAGCCCGGCGTGCTCGATCCGCAGGGGCGCGCGGTGCATCATGCGCTCGACGGGCTCGGCTTTGCCGGGGTCGAGGATGTGCGGATCGGGCGGCTGATCGAGCTGGAGGTGGCCGAGGACGTGACCGACGAGCGCTTGCGCGAGATGTGCGAGAAGCTGCTCGCCAACACGGTGATCGAGAATTACCGGATCGAAGGTTCCCAAGGGGATGGGGAGTAGGCCGCGATGAACACCGCCGTCGTCACCTTCCCCGGCTCCAACTGCGACCGCGACATGCTGGTCGCGATCCGCGACATCTTCGGCACGGAACCCGCGCGGGTCTGGCATCGTGAAACCGCCCTGCCCGAGCGGCTCGATTTCATAGGCCTGCCCGGCGGCTTTTCTTACGGGGATTACCTGCGCGCGGGCGCGATGGCGGCGAATAGCCCGATCATGCGTGAAATCGCGCGCGAGGCGGCGCGCGGGGTGCCGGTGCTGGGCGTGTGCAACGGCTTCCAGGTGCTCACCGAAGCGCGCCTGCTGCCCGGCGCGCTGATGCGCAATGCGAACCAGCGTTTCGTATGCCGCGATGCCGCGCTGCGCGTGGAGAATGCACGCACCCGCTTCACCACCGGCTATGACGAAGGCGAGACGATCACCATTCCGGTCGCCCATCACGACGGCAACTATTTCGCCGACGATGCGACGCTCGATGCGCTCGAAGGCGAAGGCCGGGTCGTGTTCCGCTATCTCCACGCGACCAACGGCTCGCGCCGCGACATCGCGGGGATCGTGAACGAGAGCGGCACGGTGCTCGGCATGATGCCCCACCCCGAACGCGCGGTGGACCCGGCGCATGGCGGGGCCGATGGCCGCCGCCTGTTCACCTCGGTAATGGAAAGCCTCGCCGCGGCGGCGTGATCGGGGTTCGGGCCGCGGTAAGGCCCCTCACAACATATTACGCAAGCATCTGCCGGTAATCGACGTTGAACAGCGCGCGCGCGTCGGCGCTGGTCATCGGGCGGCCGAAGTGGAAGCCCTGGATGCGATCGCAGCCCATCGTGCGGACCAGGTTGGCCTCTTCCTGAGTCTCCACACCCTCGGCCGTGGTCTTCATCTCGAGGCTGTGCGCCATGGCGACCACGGCGCGCACGATGGCAAGGCTTTCGCTGCTGCCCTGCGCCGCGCCCTGCACGAAGCTGCGATCGACCTTGATGGTCGAGAACTGGAGCTTGCGCAGGTAGCCGAGCGAGGAATAGCCGGTGCCGAAATCGTCCAGCGCGACCTGGCAGCCGAGCGCCATTACCTTGCCCAGCGCCACGCGCGCGACCTCGGCGTCGTTCAGGAAAATGCTCTCGGTCACCTCGATCTCGAGCCGCTGCGGATCGAGCCCGCTGCGCGAGAGCGCATCGACCACGGTTTCGACGAAATCGGGCTCGACCAGCTGTTCGGGGGAGACATTGACGTTGACCTTGACGTGTTCGGGCCAGGCCATCGCCTCCTCGCAGGCGCGATTCAGCACCCAGGTGCCGATCGGCACGATCAGGCGCGTGTCCTCCGCCAGCGGGATGAACTTGCCGGGGCTGATGAAGCCGTGCTCTTCGCTCTGCCACCGGATCAGCGCCTCGAAGCTGACCACCTGCTCGGTCTGGGCGTCGACGACCGGCTGGAAATTGAGCAGCAGCTCGTCCTTTTCGAGCGCCTTGCGGAGCGAGAATTCGAGCTGCCTGCGCTCCTCCGCATCGGCATGGAGCGAAGGCTCGTAGGCGAAATGGACGCCGCGCCCGCCATCCTTCGCCCGGTAGAGCGCAAGGTCGGCATTGCGCATCAGCTCCTCGACCGTCTTGCCGTCGCGCGGGGCGAGCGCCGAGCCCGCGCTGGCACCGACGAACAGCGTGTGCCAATCGACCTCGTAGGGTTCCGAAAGCCGGTCGATCACCTTGCGGGCGATCGCATCGACACAGGCATAGTCGGTCGCGTTGCGCACGACGATGCCGAATTCGTCGCCACCCAGCCGGCCGCAGACCTCGTTCTCGCCCGCGATCTCGCGCAGGCGCTGCGAAACCTGTTCCAGCAACCTGTCGCCGATCTGGTGGCCGAGCGAGTCGTTGACCGCCTTGAAGCGGTCGAGGTCGATCATCAGGAATGCGCAACGCCGACGCCACTCGCGCGCATCTTCCATCGCTTCGCCCAGCGCCTCGTGCAGCATCAGGCGGTTGGGCAGGCCGGTCAGCGTATCGTACCGCGCGAGATAGGCGATCTTTTCGGACGACTTGCGTTGCTCGGTGACGTCCGAGCCGACCCCGCGATAGCCGAGATATTCGCCCTTCTCGCCCACCATCGGCGTGCCGGAGAGTTCCCACCAGCGCGCCTTGCCGCCCACCCGCACCTGCACCAGCACGCTGGCAAAGCTCTGCCGCGCATTGATGTGCTCGGCCAGCTGGCGGAGGAAATGCGATGCAGGCCCGGTTTCGGACCGCTCGTCGGCGATCAGATCGAAGAACGGCCGTCCTTCCAGCTCCTCGACCGAGGCCCCGAGCGCGTAGGCGAAGCGGGGCGAAGGCGAGCGCACCCGGCGGCTCTTGTCGATCTGCCACAGCCAGTCCGCCTCGTGTTCCTCGAACTCGCGCAACAGCAGCGAGACGGTGTGCGTCTTCTCCAGCAAGGCCGTCTCGGCCAGGGCGAAGCGCAGGAAATCCTGCGCCCGGATCCACACCGCGCCGAAGGCGAAGAAGGAGAAGAACCCGACGAAGACGATCATGTCGTCCTCTCCGGCCAGCCAGAACCCCGTGGCGGCGCCCACCATCAAGAGGGTGAAGAAGGCGAAGGCGCACAGCGGCACCACCCCCATCAGGATCACCCCGCCCACGGCGATTCCGGCCCCCAGGACCAGCCCGCGCATCGCCACTTCCGGCCCCGCAAGAAGATGGAGCGTGGGCATCAGGCAGGCCCAGCCCGCCCCCAGCATGAGGCTTCCGATCAGGTGCGAACGCGTCTGGCGGGAGGTCAGCGCGCGCTTCTCGCATGCGAGGATATCCGCATCGCGCTGGGTGTAGATGTAAAGGCTGGTCGCGAGCCAGACGAGCCAGATCGCCATGAGGGGAAGCGGTACGATCGCATGGAACATCACCACCGCAAGCAAGGCGCCCGCGGTGTGCGCGGCGACCCGGGGCACCATCAGCCGGGCGAGTTCGCGATGCTGGAGCAGCCACAGGCGCGGCCAGTCGTAGTCCGGGCCCGGCCTGAAGCCCAGGACGGCAGCGACAGGCAACCTCTGGGGCAAGGTCCGTTCGGGCGTGGCGGCGTTCTCGATCACCCGTCCCGGTTACGCGAGAAAGGTTAGGCGTGCGTAAAGCGCAACTAAATGTTCGCCCTATTCGACCGTAACCGACTTGGCGAGGTTGCGGGGCTGGTCGACATCGGTGCCTTTTACCAGCGCGACATGGTAGGCAAGCAGCTGCACCGGCACGGCATAGACCAGCGGTGCGATCAGCGGGTGTACGCGCGGCATCTCGATCGTGGCGAGGCATCCCTCGCCCGCTTCGGCGAGGCCGTCCGCGTCGGAGATCAGCACGACCTGCCCGCCGCGTGCGCGCACTTCCTGCATGTTGGAGACGGTCTTTTCGAACAGCGGCCCGCTGGGCGCGATCACCACCACCGGCACATCCTCGTCGATCAGCGCGATGGGGCCGTGCTTCATTTCGCCGCTGGCGTAGCCTTCGGCGTGGATATAGCTGATTTCCTTCAGCTTGAGCGCGCCTTCCAGCGCCATGGGGAAGTCGGCCCCCCGCCCCAGATAGAGCACGTCGCGCGCCGGGGCGATGGTGTGCGCCATGGCCGCGATGTCGTCGTCATGGTCGAGCGCCTGGTTGAGGCAGGCGGGCGCTTCGAGAAGGTGGCGCACCACCTCCTGTTCCTCGTCCCGGCCCATCTGGCCTTTCACCACCGCGAGCTTGGCGGCGAGCGCGGCGAGCACCGCGAGCTGGCAGGTGAAGGCCTTGGTCGAGGCGACGCCGATCTCCGGCCCCGCATGGATCGGCAGCAGCAGGTCCGCCTCGCGCGCCATCGTGCTGGTCGGCACGTTGACGATGGCGGCGATGGTCTGCCCCTGGGCCTTGCAATATCGCAGCGCGGCCAGCGTGTCGGCGGTCTCCCCGCTTTGCGAGATGAACAGCGCGAGGCCCCCTTTGGGCAGCGGCGGCTCGCGATAGCGGAACTCGCTCGCCACATCGATGTCGACCGGTACGCGCGCGAACTGTTCGATCCAGTAGCGCCCGACCATGCCTGCATAATAGGACGTGCCGCAGGCGACGATCGTCATGCGGTCGATGCTGGAAAGGTCGAAATCCATCTGCGGCAGCGCGACGGTCTGGTCGCCCTGGCGGACATAGCTGGAGAGCGTCTGCGCGACCACGGTGGGCTGCTCGAAGATCTCCTTCTGCATGAAGTGACGATAATTGCCTCGCTCCACCTCCGCGGCGCTGGCACCCGAGGCGACGATCTCGCGCTCCACTTCGCTGCCTTCTAGATCGAAGATCTGCGCGCCCTCGCGCGTGACGACCGCCCAGTCGCCCTCTTCGAGGTAGGAGATGCGCTGGGTCAGCGGCGCGAGCGCGAGCGCATCCGACCCGACGAACATCTCGCCCTCTCCATGGCCGATCACCAGCGGGGAGCCGAGCCGCGCACCGATGATCCGGTCCGGGTATTCGGGGAAGACGATCGCCAGCGCAAAGGCGCCGCGCAGGCGCGGCAGTACCGTGCGCACCGCATCCTCGGGGCTCGCTCCGTTCTCGACCTCGCGGCTGACGAGCAGCGCGACGACTTCGCTGTCGGTCTCGCTCTGGGCCGAGTAGCCGTCGGCCTGCAATTCGTCGCGCAGACTCCGGAAGTTCTCGATAATGCCGTTGTGGACCAGCGCGGCGGCCTTGCCCGCATGCGGGTGGGCGTTGGTTTCGGTCGGCGCACCGTGGGTCGCCCAGCGGGTGTGGGCGATGCCGAGATTGCCCGGCGCGGGATTGTCCTTCAGCACCTCGACCAGATTGGCGAGCTTGCCCTCGGCCCGGCGGCGGACCATCTGCGCGCCCTTGTCCCCGGTATCCAGCGTGCAGACGCCCGCGCTGTCATAGCCGCGATATTCCATCCGCCTGAGGCCATCGACAAGCCGGTCGGCCACGGGGCTGTCACTCACGATTCCGATAATGCCGCACATGTCAGTTGCCGTTCCCGCTGGTGTTCGCCTCGCGCTCTAGCGTTTCCGGCTGGCCTTGCAATCCACGCGGCATCTCCTTCGCCGCGCGCGGAGTGGTGAGCCACAGGAAAACGCCCGCTCCGATGATGATCGCCGCCCCGCCCAGCGTGGGCCAGTCGGGCACGTCGGAGAACAGCAGATAGCCGAGCGTAATCGCGACGATCATCTGGACATAGGTGGTCGGTGCGATGGTCGCGGCCCCGGCCCGCGTCGTGCCGAGAAACACCAGCCAGTGCGCGGTGGTGGCGGTGACCGCGACGATCGCGCAGCGCAGCACTATGGTCCAGTCGGGAACAGCAACCTGCAGGCTGGGCGCGCCCGTCAGGTGGCCGATCGTGGCCGCCGCGATCAGGAAGGGCGTGGCGAGGCAGGCGATGAAGACCTGCATCGACAGCGCGCTGCCGTCGCCCGCAGCCGCGCGGTTGCAGATCACCATCAACCCGAAGAAGAAGGCCGAGAGCAGTGGCAGCCCCGCCATGATCCCCAGCTCGGCGAAATTGGGCCGCAGCACCAGCATCACGCCGATCAGCGCAATGGGCGAGGCGATCCACACCGCCGGGCGCACCTTCTCCTTCAGCAGCGGACCGCTCAGCAGCGCGACGAAGACCGGCGCGCAAAAGGCCAGCGCCATCGCCTCGGCCAGCTGCATCACGAACACGGCGGAGAAGAAGCACAGCGTCGCGCCCGCCAGGCATGCGCCGCGCGCGACCTGCAACAGCGGGCGGCGCGGACGGAAGGCCGCCGCCCCTTCGCTGCGCAGCAATAGAAGCGAGAGCGCGACCGCCCCGATGGTGAAGCGCAGGGCCGCGACCGCCAGCGGGGACCACTCGCCCGACATCGTCTTCACGATCGCATCGCCCACCGAAAGCGAGCTGAAGCCTGCCATGGCCAGCAGAATACCGCTGCGTTCACTGTGCTGCACGTTTCCGGCGAAGTCCTTTTGCCCGTGATCTCTGCCTTCGCCCTTACGCAATCCGCACAGTCTTTCCACCCGTGCGCTCCACCCGCGCGGTGGACAGCCCGCGCGCACGCCCGGCCCGGCGGGCGAAAGCGCTGTTCCGTTTAGCGAATTGATAAGGTTTCGATCATATTCACCATTTCCGAGAAGGTGGTGTTGGCCATTCGGCCCGCACGCCGCATTGCTTCGCCTTGGTGCTTCGGGGGATAGGGAAAATGAGCGCTTTCGGACGCAGGAACGGGCCCGGGGGCATGGGCTCCGGCAACCGTCCGGCATTCGGCAACGCCAAACCGATGAAGGGCGGCCCCGCCGAGCGCCGCGACGACCAGGAGGGGGGCGAGCAGTTTCCGCCCCTTCCCGAGGACGATTCCGACTCCAAAGAGAGCTCCGCCGCCAAGCCCGCCGCCCCGGCCCCCGGCGCAAACCGCCATGCCGATGCCCGTCGCCGCCTCGACGAGCGATCCAATGCGGTCCACGTCAAGGAAGAGGTCAGCGGGTTCGAGGCGAGCGTCCACAAGATCAAGGAACAGGTGCTCCCGCGCCTCCTCGAACGGATCGACCCCGAGGCCGCCTCCACCCTGACCAAGGACGAGCTGGCGGAGGAATTCCGCCCGATCATCATGGGGGTGCTGGCCGAGCTCAAGGTCACGCTCAACCGGCGCGAACAGTTCGCGCTGGAAAAGGTGCTGATCGACGAGTTGCTCGGCTTCGGCCCTCTCGAAGAGCTGCTCAACGACCCCGACGTGTCGGACATCATGGTCAACGGCCCCGACCAGACCTACATCGAAAAGAAGGGCAAGCTGACCCTCGCCCCGATCCAGTTCCGCGACGAGCAGCACCTGTTCCAGATCGCGCAGCGGATCGTGAACCAGGTCGGCCGCCGGGTCGACCAGACCACTCCGCTGGCCGACGCGCGCCTCAAGGACGGCAGCCGTGTGAACGTGATCGTGCCGCCGCTTTCGCTGCGCGGCACCGCGATCTCGATCCGTAAGTTTTCCGAAAAGCCGATCACGATCGACATGCTCCGCAACTGGGGATCGATGGACGACAAGATGGCCACCGCGCTCAAGATCGCGGGCGCCTGCCGGATGAATGTCGTGATCTCGGGCGGTACGGGTTCGGGCAAGACGACCATGCTCAACGCCCTGTCGAAGATGATCGACCCGGGCGAGCGCGTACTGACCATCGAAGACGCCGCCGAACTTCGCCTGCAGCAGCCGCACTGGCTGCCGCTCGAAACGCGCCCTC
>MDTG01287999.1_pt1 | contig 72761 bp, 78 predicted proteins | sample 811421 | NCBI WGS metagenome assembly MDTG01 (sample SAMN05326645, study PRJNA326480) | marine metagenome | isolation source: seawater | place: Pacific Ocean: South East | collected 2011
ACGCGCTGACGCACCGCAACGTTCGTGGCAAGAGTATCGGGCAAGCATCTCGGGCAAGCCCATCGGAAGGACAGGCGATCATGACGACCACCATCACCCATCATGTGACCGGGCAGGGCGGCAAATATGTCGCGCATGTGGAAGGCGAATCGGCGCAAGGGACGCTCGAATGGGAACCGGGGCCGGAAACACGCGGCAAGGAGGTGCGTGTCGCCAAGCACACGATCGTCCCCAAGGAAATCGGTGGGCGCGGCGTCGCGGCGGAACTGGTCGCGCGGCTGGTCGCCGATGCGCGCGAACATGACTTTCTGGTCCGGCCCGACTGTTCCTATGTCGAAGCCAAGTTCGACGAGAACGATTGGGGCGAGCTGCGCGCCTGATCGCGCTTCAGCGCACCAGTCGCGAAAAGTCGGTCTCGACCATGCTGGCGAGCAGTTCGCGCCGCAGCCGCTCGGCCTCGGCGGGGGGTATGCCGGGCAGCGCAAAGGTGCCGCCCGCCAGCCCGAGATGCAGCGTGACATAACCGAACAGGCGACCGAAGGGCCCGCGCACGATGTCGACCGACTGCAGCTTCACCCGGTCGGCAATCGCGAAGCCCGGTGCGAGCCAGCCGCGCCGCTGGTAGAGATGGTTCGCCGACAGCGCGTAGCGCTCCACCCGCCACAGGAACAGCTGGCGGACGCCTGCGAAGGCCGACATGCCTACCAGCGCCAGCACTGCCAGCCACAGCCACTCGTATTGCGGATCGTCGAGATGTTGCACGACTCCGCCAAGCAGAATTGCCAGCGCGGCATAGCCCGCCGCGCCGACCAGCGCCGCAAGCACGCGATAGCTTGCCGTGGTCCGGTGCCAGTCGAGCCCGCGCGGGGGCAGCGGAAATCCCGCGACCTTCAGAATAGGCGTCAGCTCGCGCGCCTTGGCAAAGGGCGCGACGACATGGCTGGCATTGCCCGAATCCTGCGCAAGGCTGACCAGCTTCAGGCTCTTCCAGCCGAACCTGTGGCGGATCGCCCCGGTCGCGATGCGCACGGCCTGCACGCGGTGGACCGGCATGACCACGTCCGTGCGGGTGAACATCCCGCGCCGACGGCGGAAACCCTTGGGGGTGCGCTCCAGCCGAAAATCCCAGTCGCGGGTGAAGGTACGCACGATGCCCGTCACGAGGCCGACCGCCAGCAGCGAGAGAATCGCGGCAATCGCGCCCAGCGCCTGGCTGACGGGCCCGAGTTCCGCGATCCGCTCCCCCGGACCGGCGACGAGGCCCTGCCAGAAGTCGAAGTCCCAGATGTCGAACGGCAGGAGGAAATCGAACTGCTGCGCCGCCGCGCCGAGGAAGGCGACAAGCGCGAGCGAGAACTCGAACAGGCCGAAGACGAACAGCCTTCGCGGGCCCATCGCGAACAGCACCGGAGCCTCGCCGGAAGGCGCCTTCTCGTCGGTATCTTCGGCGGCACCCGCAGTATCGCCCGCCACCCCCTCCGCCTCGTCGCGCAATTCGCGCACGAGTTCGCGCAGGCGCGCACCTTCCTCGTTGGTCAGATAAGCCAGCTTGATCTCGTCCGAGCCGCCCGCCCCGGTCTCGAACTTGACCATGGTCAGGCCGAACAGACGCGGGACGAAGCCCTGCTCGAGGCTCACGTCCTGGATACGGTCGTAAGGCACCGAGCGCGCGGCGCGCGACAGCACGCCGGTTTCGAGCCGGATATCGTTTTCGCCCACACGATAGGTCTGCCGCCACCAGCCAAGAAAGGTGAAGAAGGTGCTGACGAGCAGGAAGATACCCGCGAAACCGAGCATGACCGGAAAGGCCAGCGGGCCCTCGTCGCGCATCGCGAAGAAGACCGCGCCGAGCGGCAGGATGACGCGCGGAATGGTCTCGACCACCTGGACCAGAAAGGTCCGCGGATCGGTCCGCTTTGGGCTTCCGTCCGCCGCATCGGCCTCGTCGGCGCGAATCGCTTCGCCGACGGCTCCGTCACCTTCCGGAGGAGGGGTCACAGCGAATCGCGCTTGATATGAGCGCGGATCGTCTCGCGCATTTCCAGCGCATCCTCATGGGCAAGGCCGGGAAGGCTCACGACATCGCCGTGCGAACCGGCGGTATAGAGCTGCAGTGTGGCAAGGCCGTAATAGCGCTCGATCGGCCCGCGATCGACGTCGATATGCTGGACCCGGCCGAAGGGCACCACGGTATCCGAATGGAACAGGATGCCCCGGACGACCCGCAGCCGGTCCTCGCTCATCGCATGGCCGCGCGCGGCATAGCGGCGATGGGGCAGGAACATGACCAGCCACAGCAGGATCAGCGCGACCGGCGCAAGGATGACGAAGTTCGGCAGCGCAGTGGCGTATTCGGCTGCAATCGCGCCGAACAGCAAGGGCACGGCCAGCATCGCGGCCTGCACCCGCATCGCCTTGCGATGATTGGGATGGCCCTGTTGCAAGGGCTGGTCGTCGGCTGTTCGGGCCGGGCTTGCCTCCGGCGCTTCCCCCTGGTCGTGCATGATTCGAGAATGGCCAAGCCACATGCACGCGGCAAGCCCTTTCGGGCGAGTGCGCGGCTGCAATCGACGGGGGGAGAAAGAAGTGGTGCTGCTGGGGAGGATTGAACTCCCGGCCTCACCCTTACCAAGGGTGCGCTCTACCACTGAGCTACAGCAGCATAGGGGATCGGGGTGCCGCCACTCGCGAGTGGTGCCCGCCACAGGCCGCGCGCTATTGTCGCGTGCCGCCCACAAGTCAAGCAAAGCTTGCGTCGCTGATGCGTCCATAGCATTTCCCCGGAGCATGAGCGAGACTTCCCGAGCCGATCTGCGCGCCGAGCGTCTGGCCGCCCAGCTGCGCGCAAACCTCAGGCGCCGCAAGGCGCAGGCGGGCGCCGGCAGCCAGCCGGGGCCGCGCGCCGACAAGGCCGACCTTCCCAAAGATGGGCCGGACCGCTAACGGCTCGCATCCTGTCCGCAAGGGAGCAAAGAACTTGGCAACGCTGATCCTCGTCCGCCACGGCCAGAGCGAATGGAACCTCGCCAACCGTTTTACCGGCTGGTGGGATGTCGACCTGACCGAAAAGGGCGTGGAGGAAGCGCGCGCGGCAGGCCGCCTGCTCAAGTCCAGGGGCGTCTTGCCCGACCTTGCCTTCACCTCGCTCCAGACCCGCGCGATCAAGACGCTGGGCCTGGCGCTGGAAGAATGCGACCGGCTGTGGATCCCGGTGGTCAAGGACTGGCGCCTGAACGAGCGGCACTATGGCGGCCTGACCGGGCTCGACAAGCAGCAGACGCGCGAGAAGCACGGCGACGAGCAGGTCCATATCTGGCGCCGCAGCTTCGACGTGCCGCCCCCGCCGCTCGAGCCGGGCAGCGAGTTCGACCTGTCGGACGATCCGCGTTACGAAGGCATCGACGTGCCGCGCACCGAAAGCCTCAAGCTGACCATAGAGCGCGTCCTGCCCTATTGGGAAAGCATCATCCTGCCCGAGCTGACCGGCGATCGCACCGTCATCATCTCCGCCCACGGCAATTCGCTGCGCGCACTGGTGAAGCACCTCTCGGGCATTTCGGACGACGAGATCACCGGGCTCGAGATTCCGACCGGCCGCCCGATCATCTACCCCTTCGAGAACGGGAAGGTTGCGGGCGAGCGCCGCTACCTGGACGAGACCTGATGGCCGAAAACGCTCCTGTCGCAATCGTCATGGGCAGCCAGTCCGACTGGCCGACGATGAAGTGTGCCGCCGATGTCCTGGGCGAGCTGGATATCGCATACGAGGCGCGGATCGTCTCCGCCCACCGCACGCCCGACAGGATGTACGACTTCGCCAAGGGTGCTGCGGCAAAGGGCTTCAAGGTCGTGATCGCGGGCGCGGGTGGCGCGGCGCACCTGCCGGGCATGATCGCTTCGATGACACCGCTTCCCGTGCTCGGCGTGCCCGTACAGTCGAAGGCGCTCAGCGGGATGGATAGCCTGCTCTCGATCGCTCAGATGCCCGCCGGGGTGCCGGTCGGCACGCTGGCCATCGGCGAGGCGGGTGCCACCAATGCCGGGCTGCTTGCCGCCGCGATCCTCGGTGCGCACGATCCCGAGGTATTGGACCGGCTGGTCGCATGGCGCGCAGCGCGCAGCGAGGCGGTGGCCGAACGGCCGAGCGACGGATGATCGGGCTTTCATGATTCTTCCGGGCGGCACGATCGGCATTCTCGGCGGCGGCCAGCTGGGCCGCATGCTCGCCATATCCGCCGCGCAACTCGGATACCGGGTGCTCGCCTACGCGCCCGAGGACGACGCGGTCGTCGCGCAGGTCTGCAATCGGTATATCAGCGCCGACTGGCACGATGCCGCCGCGCTCAAGGCCTTCGCCGATGCGTGCGACGTGGTGACGCTCGAATTCGAGAACGTGCCCGCCGCGCCGATTGCAGCCATCGCCGACAAGCTCGCCCCCCATCCCCGCGCGCTCGCCATCGCGCAGGACCGGCTCGAGGAGAAGCGCTTCGCCGAAGGGCTCGGCGGCACGCCCGCCCCGTTCCGCGCGGTCGATTCGGGGGAAGACCTGCTTGCGGGGATCGATGCGCTGGGTGCGCCCGCGATCCTCAAGACCCGGCGCGACGGGTATGACGGCAAGGGCCAGTGGCGGATTTCTTCGCGCGAGGAAGCGGAAGACCTCGAGCTCCCTGATGCGCCTTGCATACTCGAAGGCTTCGTCACCTTCGCCTGCGAGTTCTCGGTGATTCTCGCCCGGCGCGAAGATGGCGCGGTGGCCTTCTGGGAGAGCCCTGAAAACTTCCACCGTGACGGCATACTTGCGCGCTCGACGCTCCCCGGTGCGGCGATCATCGGCGAACAGGTGGCCGAGGCGCGTCGCCTCGCGCAGGCCGCCGCCGACAAGCTGGGCTATGTCGGCGTGATGACCTTCGAGTTCTTCGCCAGCGAAGGCGGCCCGATCTTCAACGAAATGGCCCCGCGGGTCCACAATTCGGGCCACTGGACCATCGAAGGCGCGGCGACGAGCCAGTTCGAGAATCACATCCGCGCGATTCTTGGCCTGCCGCTGGGCGATACCCGGCGGGTCGCCCCGCGCGTGGTGATGGACAACGTCATCGGGCCCGACGCCGCGAGCGCCCACACGGCGCTGGACGATCCGGCCGCGCACCTGCATCTCTACGGCAAGACGCAGGCACCGGAGGGACGCAAGATGGGCCATGTGACGCGGCTGGAGTGGCCTGAAGAGGACAGCGCGCAATGAACGAGCGGCTGTTCCTCGTCTACGCGCGTGCCGCCAATGGCGCGATCGGCAAGGATGGCGGCCTGCCCTGGCACATCCCGGCGGACCTGAAGCACTTCAAGGCGCTGACCATGGGCCCGGATGGCCGGGGCCTGCCGATGATCATGGGCCGCAAGACCTTCGAGAGCTTTTCCGCCCCGCTCCCGGGCCGCCGGCATATCGTACTAACCCGCGACTCCGAGTGGCAGGCGGACGGGGCCGAGCGCGCGATGTCCGTGCCCGAGGCGCTTGCGGCAGCGGGCGGTGAGGAAACCGCGGTGATCGGCGGGGCGCATGTCTTCATGCTGCTCGAACCGCAGGCCGAACGGATCGAGATGACCCAGATCCACGCCGACTACGAAGGCGACACCTTCATGGACGCGCCCGACCCTGCGCGCTGGAAGGAGGTCGCACGCGAGGACCATGAGGCGAGCGGCGACACCCCCGCCTTTTCCTTCATCACCTACGAACGCACGACATGAAGCGCATCCTGCTGGTATCGCTCGCGGTCGTCCTTCTGGTCGGCCTGACAGGCTTCTTCCTGCTCGGCCCCGGAATGGTCGAGCGGAGCATGAACCAGATCGACGGCGAACCGCTGATCGAGGTCTCCGAGGAAGCGCAAGCGCTTCACGCCACGCTCACCATCGTCGATCTGCATTCGGACACGCTGCTGTGGCAGCGCAGCCTGCTGGATCGCGGGACCCGCGGCCACATGGACCTGCCGCGCCTGCAGGATGGCAACGTCGCGCTGCAGGTATTCTCCAGCGTCACCAAGACCCCCAAGGGCCAGAACTACGAGGCGAACAGCGCGGACAGCGACAACATCACCGCGCTGGCCATAGCGCAGCTCCAGCCGGTGCGGACATGGACCAGCCTGCTCGAACGGTCGCTGTGGCATGCGACCAAGCTCGACCGGGCGGTCGCCGGTTCGGACGGTGCCCTGCTGCGGGTGACCGACGAGGCTTCGCTCGATGCGCTGTTGGCGGCACGCACGAGCAGCGGCGGGCCTGTCGGGGCCATTTTCAGCGCCGAAGGGCTCCAGAGCCTCGAAGGCGATGTCGCCAATCTCGACCGCCTCTATGCCGCGGGCATGCGGATGGCGGGGCTGACCCATTTCTTCGATACCGACCTCGCCGGGTCGATGCACGGGCTCGAAAAAGGCGGCCTGACCGACAAGGGCCGCGCCGCCGTGCGGCGGATGGAAGAGCTGGGCATGATCGTGGACATCGCGCATTGCAGCCACGCCTGCGTCGCCCACATCCTTGCGATGGCCCGGCGCCCGGTCGTCTCGAGCCACGGCGGCGTGCAGGCGACCTGCGGGGTCAACCGCAACCTGTCCGACGAGGAAATCCGCGGCGTCGCGAAGACCGGCGGCGTGATCGGAATCGGCTACTGGGACGCGGCGATCTGCGGGACGTCCCCGCGCGATGCGGCCAAAGCGATGAAGCATGTCCGCGATCTCGTCGGGATCGAACATGTCGCGCTCGGCAGCGACTATGACGGGGCGACCACCGTGCGCTTCGACACCTCGCAACTGGTGCAGGTGACGCAGGCGCTGATGGACGAGGGCTTCACCGAGGCCGAAATCCGCGCCACGATGGGCGGCAATGCGCTGCGGGTGATCCGTGCGGGGCTGGTTCCCCTGTGAGGTGGCTCGATCACCGTGACCCCGTGCCTGCGCCTTTGCGCGGGGCGATCGTCGCGCTCGGCAATTTCGATGGCTTCCACAAGGGCCATCAGGCGGTCGCGGGCGAAGCGATCCGCTGGGCGCGCGAGGAAGAGCGCCCCGCCATCGTCGCCACCTTCGATCCGCACCCGGTGCAGTTCTTCCGGCCCGACACCCCGCCCTTCCGGCTCACCAGCCTCGAACAGCGGCACGAACTCTATCTCGCCTTCGGGGCGAGCGCGATGCTGGTATTCCATTTCGATGCCGATCTGGCGGGCACAGGCGCGGAAGACTTCATCGAACAGATCCTGGTCGAGCGGTTCGGCGCGCATGGCGTGCTCACCGGCGAGGATTTCACCTTCGGCAAGGGCGCGGCGGGCGATGCCGCGCTGCTCAAGAGCCACGGCGCGAAGTTCGGGCTCGAAGCGCGTACCGTATCGGCGGTGAGCGAGGGCGAGCAGATCGTCTCCTCCAGCAGGATTCGCGAACTGCTCAAGGAGGGCAAACCCCAGGCCGCGGCGGACCTGCTCACCCGCCCCTTCGCGATACGCGGGATCGTGGAGCATGGCGACAAGCGCGGGCGCAGCATCGGCTACCCCACCGCCAACCTCAGCCTCGAGGATTACCTGCGCCCGAAATACGGCATCTACGCCGTCACGGGCCGGATTCTGGCGACTGGCGAGGAGCTGCAGGGCGCCGCCAATATCGGCATCCGTCCCCAGTTCGAGCCTGCCAAGGAGCTGCTCGAGCCTTTCTTCTTCGACTATTCGGGCGACCTTTACGGGCAGGAAATCGAGGTCGCGCTGCACCACTTCATCCGGCCCGAGGCGAAATTCGACGGGCTCGACGCACTGATCGCGCAGATGGACCGGGATTGTGCCGAGGCGCGGCGATTACTGGCGTAACAGGGGCTCGGGTAGAGGACGCGAGGGCCTCCCCTGACACACCTGACACAGTGTCATAGGGTCAAAAACCGGCCCCTGTTGCGGGAGGGGAATTTCACGACGCGAGACTTGGGGGCAGGCCGCGTCGGCTCGCCTCTCTTTCATGCGGAGGGCGAAGGCGCGAGGCGTCGCGGGCCGAACGCAGGCGGGATCGACGGTTTGAAAGAGCGACGCCGGGATTAGCGGGTCGGGCGCGTGTAGGACAGCGCAGAGCTTCGCCGCTTCGCGTCACCTTTCTGCGGCACGGCAATCGAGAAATTGCGCGATGCACAAGGCCCGGCTAAGGCCTCGCGCCTGATGAGCGACGATACAAAGAAGGACTGGCGGGACACCGTCTTCCTGCCGAAAACCGATTTTCCCATGAAAGCCGGGCTCCCGCAGAAGGAGCCGGGCATTCTGGCCGGGTGGCAGGAGAACGACCTGCACGGCAAGCTGCGCGCCGAGCGTGCGGGCGCGGAAAAGTTCATCCTCCACGACGGCCCGCCCTATGCGAATGGCGACATCCACGTCGGCCACGCGCTCAACCATATCCTGAAGGACATGGTGGTCCGCACGCAGAGCCTGCTCGGCAAGGATGCGCCCTACGTGCCCGGGTGGGATTGCCACGGCCTGCCGATCGAGTGGAAGGTCGAGGAACAGTACCGCAAGAAGAAGCTGAACAAGGACGAGGTGCCGCGCGCCGAATTCCGCGCCGAATGCCGCGCCTACGCGCGCAAATGGGTCGATACCCAGCGCGAACAGCTCAAGCGTCTCGGCATCATGGGCGACTGGAACAATCCCTACCTCACGATGGACTACGACAGCGAAGCGACGATCGTTGCCGAGCTGATGAAGTTCGCCGAGGCAGGCAATCTCTATCGCGGCTCGAAGCCGGTGATGTGGAGCCCGGTCGAAAAGACCGCGCTCGCCGAAGCCGAAGTCGAATACGAGGACATCACGAGCACGCAGATCGACGTTGCGTTCGAGATCGTCGAATCGCCGATTCCCGAACTGGTCGGCGCGCATGCAGTGATCTGGACCACGACGCCTTGGACCATCCCGGTCAACCAGGCTTTGGCCTATGGGCCGGAGGTTTGGTACCAACTATTCGAGATTAAATCTGGCGAGTTTCTCGAGCATCCTGAGCTGAAGTGGCTTGAGGGAAAGAAGTTGCTCGTGGCAGCTGGTGACACGCCAGAATGGAAGCCTGACGGGCTCGTCGCAAAGTTCCTGAAGCGCATCCATCCCGAAATTTGGGATAATAGTGACGTCGCACACCTGACGTTCCAAGGCTCCGCACTTGCCGGAACCAAAGTCCGCCATCCGATGCACACCCTCGGCGGGTTCTACGAAACCCTCCGCCCCATGCTGCCGGGCGACTTCGTCACCACCGATAGCGGCACCGGCCTCGTCCACATGTCGCCCGACCATGGCGAGGACGACTTCTACCTGTGCCGCGAGAACGGGATCGACCCCGTCTTCGCGGTCGACGATGGCGGGGTGTACCGCGACGACTGGCCGTGGTTGGGCGGTGACGACGAGCGCCGCCGCTCGGTCATCAACCCCAATTTCAACGCGCCCGACGGGCCGATCTGTTCGGACCTGCGCGAAGCGGGCGCGCTGCTGAGCGCGAGCCAGGATTACAAGCACTCCTACCCGCACTCGTGGCGGTCCAAGGCCAAGATCATCTACCGCTGCACGCCGCAGTGGTTCGTGCCGATGGATAAGGACCTGGGCGAACAGCCCTCCCCCGCTCATCCTGAGCCTGTCGAAGGATCGTCCTTGCCTTCGTCCGACGGCGCAGAAGAAAGTACAGCCCTTCGACAGGCTCAGGGCGAGCGGACTTTGAGAAATCTGGCCCTCTCCGAAATCGAACGCGTGCGCTTCGTGCCCGAACGCGGGCGCAACCGCATCCGCTCGATGGTCGAAGGACGGCCCGACTGGGTGCTTTCGCGCCAGCGCGCATGGGGCGTGCCGATCACGCTGTTTGTCCGCAAGGACGGCACCTACCTGCAGGACGCCGAAGTCAACGCGCGCGTGGTCGACGCCATTCGCGAAGGGGGCGTCGATGCGTGGGACGAGGACAGCAAGGCCCAGTTCCTCGGGCCCGATCACGATCCGGCCGAGTTCGAGATGGTCCACGACATTCTCGACGTGTGGTTCGATTCGGGCTGCACCCACGTCTTCACGCTGGAAAGCGACCGCTGGCCCGCGCTCCAATGGCCCGCCGACCTCTACCTCGAAGGGTCGGACCAGCACCGCGGCTGGTTCCAGTCCTCGCTGCTCGAATCCTGCGCCACGCGCGGCCGTGCGCCCTACGATCAGGTGCTGACCCATGGCTTCACCATGGACCAGAACGGGCGCAAGATGTCGAAGAGCCTCGGCAACACGATCGACCCATTGAAGATCGTCGACCAGTACGGCGCGGACATCCTGCGGCTGTGGGCGCTCAGCGTCGACAGCACCTACGACCATCGCATCGGCGACGAGATCCTGAAGGGCGTTGCCGACCAGTACCGCAAGCTGCGCAACACCTTTCGCTACATGCTCGGCGCGCTGGAAGGGTACGATGCCGCAGAGGCGGTCGAATACGCGCAGATGCCCGAGCTGGAGCGTTATATACTCAATCAGCTTCATCATCTGGATGGTCACATCCGCACGGCGATCCAAGACTTCGACTTCAACGAGTATACCCGCCTGCTGAGCGAATTCGCCAACGAAGACCTTTCGGCCTTCTTGTTCGATATCCGCAAGGATCGGCTCTATTGCGACGATCCCACGTGGATCGAACGGCGCGCCTACCGCACCGTGCTCGACATTCTGTTCCACGCGCTCGTGCGCTACACCGCGCCGGTGCTCGTCTTCACCGCCGAGGAAGTGTGGACGACGCGTTTCCCGGGTCGCGAGAGCATCCACCTTCAAGCACTTGGCGAGATGCCTTCGCAATGGCTCGATAACGGCCTCGCTTCCCGCTTCGACAAACTGCGGACCTTGCGCGAGGACGTGAACGAGGCGATCGAGCCGTTGCGGCGCGAGAAGACCATCCGCTCCAGCAACGAAGCGGCGGTTTCGATCCCCGCGAGCCGGATGCCCGAAGGGTTCGACACCGCCGATCTCGCCGAGCTGTTCATCGCCGCGTCAGTCGCGACCCACGAAGGCGAAGGGGTGACCGTTTCGCGTTCCTCCTGTAACAAGTGCGGCCGTTGCTGGCGCCTGCTTCCGAGCGTTTCGGAAGACGGTGAGCTGTGCGACAGGTGCGAAGAGGTGGTGAACTGATGGACGGGCTGTGGAATCGCCGCTTCGGCGGGTTGGCGCTGGCCGCGCTCGTCTTCGGGCTCGACCAGCTCGTGAAGTGGCTCGTCACCGTGCCGCTCGCGATCGACAGCCCGGGCGATTACCTGGAGCTGCTGCCCTTCTTCGATCTGCGCTGGACCCCCAATTTCGGCATCTCGCTCGGCCTGTTCGAGGCGCAGAGCGTGGAGATGCGATGGATGCTGGTCTTCGGGACTGCAGCCATCGCAGTGATCGTGCTGCTGTGGATGCTGCGCGAGCGAGCGAAGGGCGACATTTTCGGCCTTGCCCTGATCCTCGGCGGCGCGCTCGGCAATATTCTCGACCGGGTGCTCTACGGCTACGTGATCGACTATGCCGACCTGCACATCGGGGAATTCCGACCCTTCATGATCTTCAACGTCGCCGATGCGGCAATTACCATCGGCGTCCTGATCATCCTTGCCCGTTCCTTCTTCCTGCGCGACAAGGGCGCGGACGACGACATGCAGTTAGCTGCGAAAGAGAGCTGAATATGCGCACCAAGAGCCTCCTGATCCTCGCCACCTTCGCGATGGGCCTGTCCGCCTGCGGCAGCGGCGGCGGCATTCTCGGTCGCGACCGGCCCGACGAGTTCGCGGTGCAGCGTCAGGCCCCGCTGGTGGTCCCGCCCGACTTCAGCCTCGCCCCGCCCGATCCCGGCGCCCCGCGCCCGACCGAAGGCACTGCTGCCGAACAGGCGCTCGAGGCGCTGTTCGGAGGCCCTGCGGCGCGCAGCGCGGTCGAGGCCGCGGCGCTCAGCCGTGCGGGCGAAGCCGATCCCGGCATCCGCTCCGCCGTCGGCGATCCCCAGACGCAGACCGTGGCCAAGGGCCGCGTGACGCGCGACATCATCGCTGCGCCCGAAGGCGATGGCGGTGCGGCGCAGGCCGTCATCCCCGGCTGACCCGTCCGGAGCGCGTCGCGTGATGCGGCGGTGCCCCTCCCGAATCGGATCGGCACCCGCATGCGCCTGATCGACCAACGACTACGAGTGTAGTTGGTCGATCCCAATCGGTCGTTTGTCCCTGATTCCGTAGCGTCCGTCTAATTATGACGCCGCCGGTCGAAAGCCGCGTGCGCCGCTCCCGTGCCCGGCCCATTCTTCCTCTTGCCACGCACCGTTCCCCCAACCCCCTTGGTGCGTGGGCAAAAGGAGGAAATGCCATGAAAATGCTTCTCGGAACGATTGCCGCGCTCGGCCTGGCCCTGCCCGCCGTTGCCGTTGCGGCAGAGCCCCAGTCCGTGACGGTCAAGTATGCCGACCTCAACCTCTCCACCCCCGAAGGGCAGCAGGCGCTCGACCGCCGAATCGAAAGCGCCGCGCGCAAGGTCTGCGGTTTCGGCGAAGCACGCACCGGCACGCGCCTCGATACCAACGCGCGCGCCTGTATCGCGGAAACCAAGGCGAAGCTCGAAAACAGGATCGCGACGCTCGTGGAGGAACAGCGCCTCGGCGGCTGACCCTCGTCGGCCCTACACCCAATCCCCTCGCCGGACATTGTCCGGCGGGGGTTTTCTTTGCGCAATTGTCGATGGGACGCCGCCCCTGCCGAGCCGGGTCCGGCGAGCAGCTAGCGGCCCGCCATCGCCTTGACCTTGGGCAGATAGGTGCGCCCGATCCGCAAGGCCTCGCCGTCGTTCATCTCGACCGACCACACGCCAAGCCCATCGTGCCGCAGCCCGGCAATAGTGGCCTTGCTCAGAATCGTGCTGCGATGGATGCGGATGAAGGCATCCGGGTCCAGCTTCTCCTCCAGCCCGGCGATCGTCTGCAGCAGCAGGTAGGTCTTGTCGCCCACGTACAGCCGCACGTAGTCGCGCTCGGCATCGATCCGGCGGACATCGGAGACGGAGACGCGGACCAGTTCCGAACGGTGCGGCACCCACAATTCCTGCAACCACCGCGCGTCGGCCGGTTTGGGCGCCTCGCCACGCTTGCCGAGCGCGCGGGCGATGGCCCGCTCCAGCCGTTCGGCGGCGACCGGCTTGAGGACATAGTCGACCGCATCGAGATCGAACGCCTCGACCGCGAAGCTCTCGTGCGCGGTGACGAAGATGATCGCCGGAGGCTCGGGCGTGTGCGCCAGCCGCTTGGCGACCTCGATCCCTCCCAGGCCCGGCATGGTCAGGTCGAGCAGGACGAGTTCGGGCGCCTGCTTCTCGACCACCTCGAGCGCGGCTTCGCCGTGATCGGCGGTGCCGACGACCTCCACATCGGGGATCCGGCCGCACAGGGTTTCCAGCCGTTCGACCGCGAGCGGCTCGTCATCGACCAGTACGACGCGCAATGGAGATTGGGGGGGTGATTTATCGTCCATTATTGAAATCCAGCGGCATGATGAGTTCCGTGCGATAGCCTCCGCCCGGCGATTGCCCGGTCACGACCCTGGCACGCGCACCGAAGCGCGCGCGCAGGCGATCGCGGACATTCGACAGGCCGATTCCGAACCCGCCGCCGCCGCTCTCGCCGAGCCCCGGGCCGTCGTCGGCGACGACCAGGTGGAGCCATTCGTCGACCCCGAAAGCCTCGATGGTGACATGAACCGGCGTGGTCGAGCGCGCGACCGCGTAGCGGACCGAGTTTTCGACCAGCGGTTGCAAAATCATTCCCGGCACGCGCGCCCGCGCCAGATGATCGGGCATGTCGATATCGACCAGCAGGCGTTCGGGGAAGCGCACCTCCTCGATCGCGAGATAGTCGCGCTGCAGCGCGATCTCGTCTTCCAGCGCGACATCCTCGGTCGGTTCCTCGGCGAGGCTGTGCCGGTAGAAGTTCGATACAGCCTGGATCATCGCCTCGGCGCGCGTGTCCTTGCCGGTGATCACCAGCGAGGACAGTGAGTTGAGCGTATTGAACAGGAAATGTGGATTGATCTGATAGCGCAAGCTGCGCAGCTCGGCCGCCTTCGCGGCTGTCCGGAAGCGCTCCTCGCGCGCCTGCGCGGTCCTTGCCTGCGCGCCCGCCAGCATCGCGAGATAGAGCGCCGCCCAGGCGACCAGCAGGAAGTAGCGACCCAGCGCGATGTCGGAGAGCTGCCGCCAGCGCTCGGCACCCCGCGGCGCGGGCGCAAGGATGAACGTGTGGGGGGCGGCGCCATCGGCCTCGGCCCGGCCGGCGACCGCGCCGCTCGCGCCGGTTGCCTGCGCATCGGGCATCTGGGGGAAGTCGACCAGCAGATTGCCCGCCTCGTCGCGCCGGATGATGACGCCCTGCTTCTCGCCCATCTCCCGGATCATCTGTTCCTGGATATCGGCGAAGATCATCTGGTTGACCTGCGCGATCATCAGGGCGGCAGGCAGGGCGACGACCAGCGCGGTGGCCGTCTTCACCGCCAGACTGCGCGCATCGACCAGCCGCAGCACCAGCCACATGCCGAAGGTTATCGCGACCCCGGCGAGGCACACGATCATGCGGCGCCACAGCAGGGCTTCCTGCAGTTCGAGCCCCACGACCATGCCGCGCAGGGTCACCAGAACGAAATAGCAGACCCACAGGCCGAGGATCGAGGCGAGCACCAGCCTGAGCGGCAGACGGCTCGATTCGCTCTCTCCGGTCTGTTCTGTCGTGGCTGTCGTCACCATCGACCCTGCTTGCGCTGCTCGCGCGTCCGAAGCCATGCCGCCGGTCGATCCAGACAGGGCGTCGGTCGAGCGGCGATCACGAGCGTTCGAGCAGCTTTTCCTCGGCAATCCGCTTGCGCCACTGTGCGGGCGCGAGCGTGTGGACATTATTCCCCGCCGCATCGACCGCCACGGTCACCGGCATGTTCTCGACCGTGAACTCGTAGATGGCTTCCATCCCGAGTTCCTCGAACGCGACGACCTTGGCTTCCTTGATCGCCCGCGCGACGAGATAGGCCGCGCCCCCGGTCGCCATCAGATAGGCGGTCTTGAACCGGCTGATGACGTCGACCGCATCCGCTCCGCGCTCCGCCTTGCCGATCATCGCCAGCAGGCCGAGGTCGAGCATCATCTCGGTGAACTTGTCCATCCGGGTTGCGGTGGTCGGGCCCGCCGGGCCGACGACTTCGCCCATCACCGGGTCGACCGGTCCGACGTAATAGATCGCGCGGCCGCGGAAATCGACCGGCAGCTCCTCGCCCGCTTCGAGCATGTCCTTGATGCGCTTGTGCGCCGCGTCGCGCCCGGTGAGCATCTTGCCCGAAAGCAGCAGGCGGTCGCCATGCTGCCAGCTTTCGACCTCTTCCTTGGTCAGCGTATCGAGATTCACCCGCTTGGCCGCGCTGTCCGGCTGCCAGTTGACCTTGGGCCACTGATCGAGATCGGGCTTTTCGAGATAGCTCGGGCCCGAACCGTCGAGCGTGAAATGCGCGTGGCGAGTCGCGGCGCAGTTGGGAATCATCGCGACCGGCTTGCCCGCCGCATGGCACGGCCAGTCGAGGATCTTGACGTCGAGCACGGTGGAAAGCCCACCCAGCCCCTGCGCGCCGATTCCCTGCGCGTTGACCGCATCGAAAATGTCGATCCGCAGCTGTTCGATATCGGTCTGCGCGCCACGCGCCTTCAGCTGGCCCATGTCGATCGGGTCCATCAGGCTCTGCTTGGCGAGCTTCACGCAATGTTCCGCCGTCCCGCCGATGCCGATGCCCAGCATGCCTGGCGGGCACCAGCCCGCCCCCATGGACGGCACCTGCTCCACCACCCAGTCGACAATATTGTCGGACGGGTTCATCATCTTGAACTTGCTCTTGTTCTCGCTGCCCCCGCCCTTGGCCGCGACATCGATGGAGACGGTGTTGCCCGGCACCATCTCGACCGAGAGCACGCACGGCGTGTTGTCGCGCGTGTTGCGGCGGGTGAAGGCAGGATCGGCGAGAATGCTGGCGCGCAGCTTGTTGTCGGGGTGATTATAGGCGCGGCGCACGCCTTCATCGACCACTTCCTGCAGGCTGCGCTTGCTGTCGAGCCGGCAGTCCTGCCCCCATTTGACGAACACGTTGACGATGCCGGTGTCCTGGCAGATCGGCCGGTGCCCTTCGGCGCACATGCGGCTGTTGGTCAGGATCTGCGCGATCGCGTCCTTCGCGGCCGGGCCCTGCTCGGCCTCGTAGGCCTCGCCCAGCGCGCGGATGTAGTCCATCGGGTGATAGTAGGAGATGAATTGCAGCGCATCGGCGACGCTTTCGATGAGATCGTCTTCGGTAATCGTGGTCATGTCGCTCATCGACGGGCACCTCCTGCTGATCGAAACCGAAGCGCCGATAGAGCAGGGCAAGCCTATGCGACAAGTCATGCGGGTCTTGGCGAGCCTTGCCCCCCCCTATAAGGCGTGCGCCAGGGCCCGCAGCCGATCCGGCAGTGGATGGCACATTGGACGAGACGAGACGCATGATCGAAACCGCGCACAAAGCACCCGACTTCGCGGCGGCGCGCCGCCACATGATCGAAAGCCAGCTTCGCACCAGCGGGATCAATGAACACTATGTGCTCGACCGCATGGCCGCGGTTCCGCGCGAGGATTTCGTGCCCGAAAACGCGCGCGCCGCCGCCTATGTCGATCGCACGCTTGCGCTTGGGGGCGGGGCCTTCCTCGCGCCCCCGCTCGCCTATGGCCAGATCCTCAGCCAGGCACGGCCCGCACGCGGCGAGCGCGCGCTGATCGTCGGCCCGGCGACCGGCTATCTCGCCGCGCTGCTCGGCCCGCTGGTCGCGGAAGTGCGCGAAGCGACGCCCGATGCGGTGCTGTCCGGCGATGTCGACGGGGTTTACGACCTCGTCCTGGTCGATGGCGCGGCGGAAGAAGTGCCCGCTTCGCTGGTTGCCACGCTCGCGCCCGAGGGGCGGCTGCTGACGGGTCTCATCCGCAAGGGCGTGACAAAACTGGCTCTGGGTCGCCGCAGCGGCGACGACATCTCGCTGATCGCGCTCAACGAAACGCAGCTTCCGCGCCTGCCCGCCTTCGACAAGCCCAAGGGCTGGACCTTCTGACAATGAAACGCACCGCCTTCCTCACACTCGCAGCATCGAGCGCGATCGCCCTCGCCACGCCGGCGCAGGGGGATACGCTGCGCGAGGCGCTCGCCGAGGCCTACCGCACCAATCCGACGCTGCAGTCGGCGCGGGCGCAGCTGCGCGCAACCGACGAGAACGTGCCGATCGAGAAGGCGGACGGGCGGCCGAACGTCACCGGCCAGGCCGCGTTTACCGAATTCGTGCAGCAGAACTCGACCAGCTTTTTCGCCCCCCAACGTGCGCTGACCGCCGGTGTGGACCTCGGCGTGCCGCTCTATTCGGGTGGATCGGTCAAAAACTCGATCCGCGCTGCCGAAGAGCGCGTCCAGGCAGGCCGCGCGGATCTGCGCGGCACCGAGAGCGCAATCTTCAGCCAGGTCGTCGCCGCCTATATGGACGTGCTGCGCGGCGAGGCGCTGGTGGGCCTCAGCGCGAATCAGGTCCAGGTGCTCGAAGTCAATCTGCAGGCGACCAGCGACCGCTTCGAGATCGGCGATCTCACCCGGACCGACGTGGCCCAGTCGCAGTCGCGTCTCGCGCTGGCGCGCGGCGACCTGCGCTCGGCGCAGGCGGGGCTCATCCAGGCACGCGAGAATTATATCCAGCTGGTCGGCTCCGCACCCGGCCAGCTCGAACCGCCCCCGCCGCTACCCAATCTTCCCGACGATCCGCGCATGGCGGTCGAGGTGGCGCTGGAAAACAATCCGGACCTGATCGCAGCGCGCGAGCGAGCCGATGCTGCCGGGTACGATATCGACGTGGCGGGAGCGAGCCGCCTGCCGCGAATCTCGGCCTTCGCAGGATACGACTACCAGAACTTCCTCGGCAGTGTTGCGTCCGATCCGGCCAGCCCGCTTGTTCCGAGCGATCAGGATGCGAGGGCATCTTCCGCGGGGATTTCGCTCTCCATCCCCCTCTTCCAGGGCGGCCGCCCCGCCGCGCTCCAGCGCCAGGCGCAGGCGCGCGCCTCGGCCGCGCTCGATCAGGTTATCGCCGCCGAGCGGGACGTGATCGCCCAGGTCCGCTCGTCCTTTGCCAGCTATCAGGCGGCACTGGCGATTATCGCCAGCTCGCGCGAAGCCGTCGCCTCGGCAGAGCTGAGCCTCGAAGGCGTGCGGGCGGAAAACTCGATCGGCAACCGCACCGTGCTCGACGTGCTCAATGCCGAACAGGAGCTGCTGCTCTCGCGGGTCGATCTCGTGACTGCGCGCCGCAATGCCTATGTCGCGGGCTTCTCGCTGCTGGCCGCGATGGGGCTCGCAGAAGCGCGCGATCTCGGCATCGAAGGCGGGGCGCTCTACGATCCGCTGGTCAATTACGATCGCGTTTCGGGGCGCTGGAACGACTGGGACCGCGATCCCGAGCCCGAAGCCAAGGGCACCCGGACCATTGACATTCCGCCCGCGGACGCGGAAGTCCGCGATGTCTACGGGCCGGTCATGGAACCGGAAGAAGACTGACCGGAAGCGACAAGGGGGCAGTGATGGTGCAGCAGGGCGGCGAAGCCTCGGTCGAGGAAATTCTCGATTCCATCAAGAAGGTCATCGCGCGCGACAACCGCGCGGGCGCGATCGAAGCCCGCCGTCGGCGCGAACGTGCGGGCCGTGAAACCGCCGCCCCTGCCCCGCAGGATCCTGTGCTCGACGAAGAGGCGGACGAGGTCTTCGACCTCGCCGAAGCCGATCTGGTCGATGGCGAGGATGGCCCCGAGCACGCCGGGGACGATGGCGCCGAATCGCTCCTGAGCGATACCGCACGCGATTCGATGCGCGACAATCTCGCCACGCTGGCGATGCTCTCCAAGCCGGGCACACCGCCGCAGATCGTGCGTTCGGGCGAGACCTCGCTCGAAGGGCTGGCGCGCGAGATGCTGCGCCCGATGCTGGCCGAATGGCTCGACAAGAATCTCCCGCCGATGGTCGAGGACCTGGTCCGGCAGGAAATCGCGCGGATCGTCAAGAAGCAGGACTGAGAGCGGCCCCGGCGCGCCGGTCGACCAGATTCTTCTTGCGGGCGCGCCGCGAGGGCGTAGTTTCCCGCGTCATGCGCAAACCCCTGCATTCGCTCGCCCTTCTCACCGCCTCCGCGGCGGCCTTCGCCACCCCCGCCATCGCACAGAACGCCTCGGACGCGGCCCCGCCGATGTCCGCGCGCGATCTCGTCACGACGCCCCGGCTCGGCAGCCCGAGCGTCAGCACCGATGGCACCCGTGCGCTCTACGCGGTCACGACTACCGATGCCGATACACTGAAGCGCAGCACCAGCTACAAGCTGAAGACGCTGGCGAGCGGCGAGGAAATCGAAATCGCGATGCCCGAAGGCGCGTCCTCACCCGTCTTCGGGCCGGAAGCGAATGGTGGCGACTGGATCTACTATCTCGCGCCGGGCAACCGCGATTCGGACGGGGCGCAGATCTGGCGCGCGCGACTGAGTGCGGGCGGCACGCTTTCGAACAGCCAGCAGGTCTCCCGGCTCAACCGCGCGGTCGAAGGCTTCGAGCTTTCGCCCGATGCACGCAGGGTGGCGATCTACGGCGAAACGCTGCGCACCTGCACCGACTATGCCTGCGACGATACCGGCTACGGCACCCTGCCAGAGCCGCCCGTTGGTTCGGGCCGCCTCTACGAAGGCGATGCCGGCTTCGTGCGCCACTGGGATAGCTGGCGCACGCCCGACAGCTATAACCGCGTCTTCGTCTACGACATCGGCGCCGATGGCCTCGCCAATCCGCAGGCCATCGACGGCCCGCTGATGGAGGGCGCGCTGGTCGGCGACACCCCGACCAAGCCCTTCGGCGGGCCCGAGGATTTCGCCTTCGCCCCCGATGGCGACAGCGTGTGGTTCGTCGCGCGCGAGGCCGGAGCCGACGAGCCGATGTCGACCGATCTCGACATCTATCGCTACGATCTCGCCATCCGCAACCTGAGCGAGCTGACCGCAGACAACCAAGCGGTCGATACCGCGCCCACGCCCTCACCCGACGGCAAGTGGCTCGCTTATCTGGCGATGGCGCGCCCGGGCTACGAATCGGATCGCCAGCGCATCATGCTGCACGACATCGAATCGGGCGAGACCCGCTCGCTGACCGAGGATTTCGACCGCTCCTTCGGCTCGATCGCCTGGACGCCCGATTCGCGCTGGATCATCGCCACCGCGCAGGACGTGCTCGATACGCCCGCGTTCCGGGTCGATCCGCGCGACGGGACGGTGACCGAGCTGAATCTCGTCCCCGGCGACGAGGCGCATATCGGCAATGTCACCCCGCTTGGCGGCACGCGGCTGCTGTTCACCCGCGATTCGATCGCCGCACCGGCAGAGCTCTACTTTTCGGAGAACTGGAACCAGGGCACCCGCCTGACCGACGTGGCCGCGAGCCGTATGGCCGCGCTCGCCCCGGTCGAGACCCGCCGGTTCAGCTTCGAGGGGGCAGGCGGCGACACCGTGTGGGGCCAGATCACCAAGCCTTCGGGTGTCGAGGGCGATCTGCCCGCCATCCTCTATGTCCACGGCGGCCCGCAAGGGTCGTTCAACGATGGCTGGTCGAGCCGCTGGAACCCGCGCGTGCTCGCAAGCCAGGGCTACGCCGTAATCTCGGTCGATTTCCACGGGAGCACCGGATACGGGCAGGATTTCACCGACAGCATCAATCGCGACTGGGGCGGCAAGCCGCTGGTGGACCTGCAGAAGGGCCTCGCCGCAGCGCTGGCGCTCGACACGCAGATCGACGGGAATCGTGCCTGCGCCATGGGCGCCTCCTACGGGGGCTACATGATGAACTGGATCGCCGGGAACTGGCCCGATCGGTTCGACTGCCTCGTCCAGCACGATGGCCTCTTCGACATGCGCAGCTTCTACTACGCGACCGAGGAATTGTGGTTTCCCCGCTGGGACTTCGGTGGCTCCTATGCCGAGCAGAAGGAGCTGTACGAGCGCTGGAACCCGGCCAATTACGTCGACAACTGGCAGACCCCGATGCTGGTGATTACCGGCGAGAAGGATTTCCGCGTGCCCTACACGCAAGGCATCGCCAGCTTTACCGTTCTGCAGGAACGGGGTGTTCCCTCGCAGCTGCTGGTCTTCCCCGAGGAAAACCACTGGGTGCTCAGCCCGAAAAACTCGCTGCAATGGCATGAAACCGTTTTCGCCTGGCTCGACCGCTGGCTGGGCGAGAGCCCCGAATGAGGGCCGAATGAGCAGGGCGAAGGAACTGCGCAAGGCGCAGGAGGCTCTGGCGAAGACCGGCGGAGAGCGCGCCGAGCGCCATATCTTCCTGTGCGCGATGCCCGAAAAGGCGAAATGCTGCGACCGGGCCGAGGGAAAGCTGGCGTGGAACTACCTCAAGAAGCGGCTCAAGGAACTGGGGATCGGCCCATCGAAGAATCGCGAGCAGGATCTGGTGATCCGGCGCACCAAGGCCGATTGCCTGCAGATCTGCGAAGCGGGCCCCATCGCACTCGTTCAGCCCGACGGGGTGTGGTACCATTCCTGCTCGCCCGAGGTGCTGGAAGAGATCATCCAGCGCCACCTGATCGGCGGAGAGCCGGTCGAGGCGTTTCGCCTGCATCCGGCGGCCTAGGCGCTCAGTCCTCGGAATCGCCCTCCGGCGAACCTTCCTTCGGGTCGTGGATCGATTCGTCGTGCCCCGTTCCGTTGGACAGGAAGACGAGGCCCATCAGCGCGCTCGTCAGCATCATCGAAAAGCCGATCCCCAGCGCCACCGCGATGAAGAAATGCGGCGACACCTCGAGGTCGCTCCACACGATCGCCGCCCAGGCGATGAGCACCACGATAACGGTCAGCGCCAGCATGAAACGCATCAGCGCCTTGTAACGCGCCCAGGCAAAGGCGGCGTTCTCAGGATCGTCGAGCGGGGATTTGCGCGCCAATCGGGCCTCCCTGGTGATGGCCGGTCGCGAGGATTCGCCAAACAGAGGCCTACGTGGCATTATCCGCCCCTGGGGGGAAGGATAGAAGTTATGGATATCGGACAGTTAATTGCGGATCGCGATCTGAACGCCATCGTGACCTGCGATGCGCAAACCACGATGCGCGATGCGATTGCCATCCTCGCGGACAAGCGGATCGGCGCTCTCCCGGTGATGGACGACAGGCGCGTCGCCGGCATCTTCTCCGAACGCGACGTGATCTACTGCATGGCGAAGGAAGGCGGCGCGTGCCTCGACTGGCCGGTCGGCAAGGTGATGACCTCGCCCGCCATTACCGTCACCCGCGCGGAGAAGCTGGACGAAGCGCTCTCGTTGATGACGAAACGGCGGATCCGGCACCTCCCGGTGGTCGAGGACGGTTCGCTTCTCGGCTTCGTGTCGATCGGCGATCTGGTGAAAATGCGCTTCGAGAAGGTGCAGCAGGAAGCGCAGGAAATGCGCAGCTATATCCAGACCGCTTGAGCCTGAGCGCATGCACGCCCATATCGGGCGCATGAGCAATGCCCCCGCCCTGACCGAAGCTGCCGCCGCGCGCGTTTCCGCGATTGCCGAAAAGCAGGGCAAGCCTGCGATCCTGCGGCTTGCGGTCGATGGTGGCGGATGTTCGGGCTTCCAGTACCGCTTCGAGCTGGCCGACGGGGCCGAAAGCGACGATGCGACAAGCCAGACCGATGGCGTTACGCTGGTGGTCGACCCGGTGAGCCTCGATCTCGTCGATGGAAGCGTTGTCGACTACGTCGAATCGCTCGGCGGAGCGGCATTCCGGGTCGAGAACCCGCAGGCCGCCGCAGGCTGCGGCTGCGGCTCCAGCTTCGGGATTTGAAGCACCTTATTTCCGGTACCAGCCCACACCCCCTCCCGGCCAACCCATTGGTATTATCCTGTTGGGTTGGCCGGGAGAGTGCGGGGGCCGGGACCGGGCGCAGGGCTTGCGCTAGCCAAGCCCGAACCGACGCCATAAAGCTCGCCGCATGAAGATCGCGGCTTTCAACATCAACGGGATCAAGGCGCGGCTGCCGCGCCTGCTGGAATGGCTCGACGAGACGAAGCCCGATGTCGCCTGCCTGCAGGAGATCAAGTCGCAGGATGACGGCTTTCCGGCGAACGAGTTCGAGAAGGTCGGCTATCAGGCGATCTGGCACGGCCAGAAGAGCTTCAACGGGGTGGCAATCCTGGTGAAGGACGGGCTTTTGCTGACCGAGCGGCGGCGCGGCCTCCCTGGCGACGAGAGCGACGACCATGCGCGCTACCTGGAGGCGGAGGTCGAAGGCGTGATCATCGCCAATCTCTACCTGCCCAACGGCAACCCGCATCCGGGCCCCAAGTTCGACTACAAGCTCGCGTGGATGGAACGTCTGCGGGCGCACATGGCGCAGCTATGGGCCGAGGAACTGCCCGCAGTCGTGCTGGGCGACTTCAACGTGATCCCCGAAGACAAGGACGTGTGGTCCCCGCCCGCGATGGCGGACGATGCGCTGATGCAGCCCGCCTCGCGCGATGCCTATGCGCGGCTGCTCGGCGATGGGTGGACCGACGCGATCGACACGCTCAATCCGCGTGGCGGCGTGTGGACCTTCTGGGATTACCAGCGCGGCGCATGGCAGCGCGATCACGGCTTCCGGATCGACCACTGCCTGCTCTCGCCCGAACTCGCCGACCGGCTGGAGGCGGCCGGTGTCGACAAGGATGCGCGCGGCCGCGAAAAGGCGAGCGACCATGCGCCGGTGTGGGTCGAGCTGCGCGACTGACACGACCCGCAGACGCGAAAAGGGGCGCAGCACCGCCCGGTGCCGCGCCCCCTCGAACTCGCTAAAATCCTCAGCGGTAGAAGATGTGGGTCTTGATCGTCGCCCGCGCGACCTTCGTGCGCGCCCAGCGCGGCTTCACGTAGGTGGCATGGAAATAGAGCGAATCGCCCGCTTCGCTGTCCCACATGCCCTCGTGGGCGATGCGGGCGATCTTGCGCGCACGCTCCCAGGCGGCGGCATTGCCGCGACGCGTCGGGATGCGGCCGTTCTTCACGAAGGAGAACTGCGCGCGCTGGGTGACGACACCGCAATAGTCGGACGGGAAGACCGAGGATTCGGCGCGGTTGATGATGACCTGTGCAACCGCGAGCTGGCCTTCGATCGGCTCGCCGCGCGATTCGAAGTAGATCGCGCCCGCCAGGCATTCGAGCTGGCGCGACAGCGTCTGCGGCGCATCCACGCTCGACATCAGCTCGCGCAGCGACGCGGCTTCGGGCACGGCGGCCTCGACCGCTTCGGGGGTTTCTTCCGGCTCGGGCAGCGGCTGGACCACTTCTTCCGAGATGAACACCGGATCGGCCGAAGCTTCCTGCTCCGGCGTGGAAATCGTTTGGATATCGCCCTGCTGGGCTTGTGCATCCGCATAGCTGAGCCCTGCGGAGGAAATCAGACCGGCTGCGGCGCAAAACACGAAGCCGAATTTCGTTTTCTGACCCATTACTTCCGTACATTGGGCGGTGAACGAACACAGACGCAGGCTGGAACCATCGCGCGCCTTAGCGCTTTAGGGGGTGTACAATGTGAGGGTTCGCGAAGGCCTGCCGGCCGTTCCCCGACTGCGTGCTAATCGGTGCGGCCTTATTGCCGCCTCGACCGCCTGCGCAAATTCGAAGTCGCGGGCCCTTTGCCTCTGCGCGCCCTTAGGTCAAGTTAAGGCCGCAATTCTGCGATGAGTCGTGCAGCATCGTCGACCTGCGCCTCGACGATCCACAAATCGGGATCCTGCGCGCTTCTGCGGTCGCAATATTCGTAGATTTTCCCTTCATTTTCAGCAGGTTCTTCCTGGGTCACCTGCCACGCGAAGGAGAAGTCCGCGGAAGGCCGTCTTTCGACTAGTTGCATGTTCCCGCCCCGGTCGCGAAGCAAAAGAACATAGGTGCCACTGTCCCGGTCACCTTTGGCAAGGACAAGTGCGGAGCCGCCTTCCGCCGAAATTTGCCGAATCAATCCACTCACGACGAGGTGAGTCGGCAGACGCGAATCGCTCACGAGGGGTCGCTCGCGTAGCCGGCAAGACCCGATAGCGCGATTCGCGAACGCATGAAGGTGCCCGTACCGCGCCCGATCTCTTCCCCTTCTTCGTCGACCAGCCGCGATTCGGCGACGAGGACGCGGCGGCGCCCGCTGACCCACACGCCCGAGGCCGTGACCCTGCCTTCGCGCACGGGCTTGGTGAAGTGGAGGTTGAAGGCCGTCGTCAGCAGAAAGCGATCGGTGACCAGGCTGTTGGCCGCGTAGAAGGCGGCATCGTCCAGCATCTTGAAATAGATCGTGCCATGGGCCGCGCCCGCCGCGTGGTACACATCCTCTGTAATGTCGAAGACGATCCGCGCGCGGCCTTCGTCTTCGATCGAGAGTTCGGAGGAAAACAGGCGGTTGACCGGGGCCGAGCGATAAAGCCGCTCGAGCGCGCGATAATGGGCAGCCGGGCCCGGATTGTCCTCAGGCTGCGTCACGCAGGTCCGAATTCGCGATGATGGAGAACAGTTCCTCCTCGCTCTGCGCCTCGAACAGCTGGTGGAGCAGCCGCTCGTCGCGCGTCAGGCGCGACATGGCGGCGAGTGCGTGGAGGTGCTGCGCGCCCGCGTCGGTCGGCGAGATCAGACCCATCACCAGCCGCACCGGCGCGCCGTCGGCCGCATCGAAATCGACATCGCGGTCGAGATGGAGGAGCATGGCAATCGGCTCATCGACCACGCCGAGCCGGGCATGCGGCATCGCCACTCCGCGCCCGAACCCGGTGCTGCCCAGCATTTCGCGCTCCCTGAGCGCCTCGTGCACGTCGTCGGCGGGAATCGCATAGGCCGAAGCGAATCCCTCCGCCAATTCGGCGAGGATCGCAGGCTTGTCCGCGCAGGACGCGCGGCGAACCGCCTGGGGTAACAATCGGAGGGGGGGCGACACGGAGGATAGCCTGCCTTGGTCAGCGTGAACCGGGTAGATCCCGTCGGGATGTAAAGTGCCACGAGTTTCGCGGCGCGGGTGAAGGTCGACGCGCGGCCACCCTTGGCGGGTGCGCCGCGTCGCGTCAGTGCGGCTCGACCCATCCGATCGTGCCGTCGTGGCGGCGATAGACCATATTATGACGGCCGGAGCCAGCATTTTTGAAGAACAGCGCATTCGTGTCGCGCAAATCAAGCAGCATGACCGCGTCTGCCACGGTCGCTTCGGGAATGTCGGTCTTCGTTTCGGCGACGACCGCCGGCGCATCGATATCTTCGGCTTCGTCCTGCTCCGGCTCGGCGGCGAACACCCGATAGGCCGCCTCTTCGGTCTCGGCCGCATGCGCATGTGCCTCGTGCCGATCCTTCAGCCTCCGCTTGTAGCGGCGCAGCTGCTTGTCCAGCTTGTTGGCCGCCGCATCGAGCGCCTGATGGATATCGTGCGCCTCGCCGCGGGCCTTGAGGACGAGCCCTTGCATGATGTGGGCGACGATATCGCAGGAGAACGCCCCGCCCGGCACTTTTCCGAAGGTGACCTGCGCGGAAATGGCGCGGCTGAAATATTTTTCGACAATCCCGCCAAGGCGGTCTGTTGCGCTGTCCTGCAAGGCTGCGCCTGTGTCGATCTGGTGACCGGATACTCGGACGTCCATTATGAGCCTATCTCCCTTGTTTCTGGGCCACCGGAACGGGGCCGTACCTATCTGTTCCAGATAGGTCTTGCGATACGCTCAAGAAAGGCCGTGTGGCGCGCAAGTTCCGCTTCGCTTGCCGTGTGGGGCCGGGGCGGGCGAACCGGGCGACCAGTCGCAGGTTCGAGAGGAACGACCTTTGCAGCGTCATCGGCGGCTTCTTCGGGCGTAGCGACCGGCGCGAGGCCCATCGCGATCTGCCGGCCTCCCGTCAGCTCGATATAGACCTGAGCGAGCAGTTCGGCGTCGAGCAGGGCGCCGTGGAAGACGCGGTGGCTGCGGTCGACACCATAGCGCGTACACAGGGCGTCGAGAGAATGCTTGCCGCCGGGATGCTTCCGCCGCGCCATCTCCAGCGTGTCGATCTTGCGGGTCAGGCAGATCGCCTCGCGCGCGCACAGGCCGAGCTCGCTGTTGAGGAAGGTGAAGTCAAAACCCGCATTATGTGCGACCAGCTTGTCTTCGGCGACGAACTCCAGAAACGCGTCGACCTCATCGCGAAACAGCGGTTTGTCGGCAAGGAACTGGGTACTCAACCCGTGAATCGCCTCGGCCTCGGCGGGCATGTCCCGCTCGGGGTTGTAATAGGCATGGAAGGTCTTGCCGGTCGGCATGCGGTCGATCAGCTCGACGCAGCCGATTTCGACCATGCGATGGCCCTGCCTGGGGTCGATTCCGGTGGTTTCGGTATCGAAAACGATTTCGCGCATGGAGCGACTATCGGCCTCTCGCACGCAGCTTTCAAGATCGGGAGCGGGACCGGCTTTGCGCCATCAACCGTTCGACCAGCGCGGCAACTTCGGCTTCGGTCTGGGCAATTGGCACGCCGGTGTGGATCACATGATCCGCCTGTGCACGCTTGTGATGATCGGGGGTTTGCAGATCGAGGATCTTCTCGAACTTGTGCGCCGTCATCGCGGGGCGGGCGAGCACGCGCTCTCGCTGGATGTGGTGGGGCGCCGACACGACGACCACCAGGTCGACTGCGTCCTCGCCGCCCTTTTCAAAGAGGAGCGGAATGTCGAACACGACAATGGGCGCATCCGCATTGGCGGCCAGGAATGCGGCCCGGCGCTCGGCCACCGCGGGGTGCATGATCGCTTCCAGCTTTGCCAGTTCGACCGGATTGCCGAACACATGCTTGCCGAGCGCGTCGCGGTCCACGCCCTCGGGCCCGGTCGATCCGGGGAAAGCCGCCTCGATTGCACCGAGCAGGGCGCCACCCGGCCCCTGCATCGCCCGCACCTCGGCATCGGCATCGAACACCGGCACGCCCTGCGCCTCGAACATCGAGGCGACTGCCGACTTGCCCATCCCGATCGATCCGGTCAGGCCGATGATAAGCGGGCGCGTCATGACGTCAGCATGGCGCGCAGTTCGCGGTCGTGCTGACGCGGGGCGGGTTGGCCGAAGAAGATGCGGAAGGCTTGCGCTGCCTGACCGATCAGCATGGCGAGCCCGTCGACCGTCTCGTGCCCGGCCTCGCGCGCGGCCCTGAGGAATTCGGTTTCGAGCGGATCGGTGACGATGTCGTAGGCAATGGCTCCGGGCGGGGCATGGCTCCAGTCGAACGCCAGAGGCGGCTTGCCCCGCATCCCCAACGGGCTCGCGTTGACGACCAGATCGAGCAGTCCTTCGCGGTCGTCGAACGGGAAATCGGTCCGGTCTGCGAAATGATCCAGCGGAACGACATGATGCTGCGCCTGTCCGGGGAGGTCGGCGAGGAGTATTTCCGCCTGTTCGGTGCGTCGCGCGGCAACGACCAGCGTGAAGTTCTCCGCCGCAAGCGCATGCGCAATGGCCCGCGCCGCGCCGCCCGCGCCGAGGATGCGTGCCATGCGGAAAAGATGCGGCGCGTTCAGCTCCTGGGTCAGCGGTTCGAGAAAGCCCGCGCCGTCGGTTGAGGTGCCCGCAAGCAGGCGGTTGCCAGCCGGATAGATCGTGTTGATCGCTCCGATCGATGCAGCAGGCTCCTCGATTTTGTCGAGATGCTCCTGAACCGCCTGCTTGAGCGGCATGGTGACGTTGCATCCCCGCCAGTCGGGGTCGGCGCGGCGCTCCGCAAGATAGTCCGCCACCTGGTCCGCCGAAACCTGTGTGGCGCGATAATCCGCGTCGATGCCCAGCTTTTCGAGCCAGAAGCGGTGGATCGCGGGCGATTTGGATTGCGCGACCGGATCGCCGATCACTTCTGCATAGGGCGTGCTCATGCCGCGATGACGCCATGCTCTCGCAAGGCATCGAGCACTTGCAGAAGCGGCATGCCAAGGATCGTGAAATGATCGCCGTAGATGCGGTCGAACAGCTGCACGCCCATCGCCTCGATCCGGAAGACGCCCACGGTCTGCCCGACCTGCGGCCATTCCGCCGCGAGATAGGCTTCGATGAAATCCTCGCTCAGGTCGCGAACATGGAGCGCGGCTGCATCTTCACCCAGCCAGACGATCCGTCCGTCCTGCGCCAGCGCAGCGGCGCTGTGGAGATGCATCACCTTACCCGAGAAGAGTCGCAGGTGCCCAGCGGCCTCCTCACGGCTGGCGGGCTTGTCGAACCGCTGGCCATCGCAGACCACCAGGCTGTCGCCGCCCAGCACCAGCGCACCGGGCTTTTCGGCGGAGACCGCGCTTGCCTTCGCCGCCGCCAGGGCCTGCGCGATTTCGCCGGGGGGAGCATCCGCCATCTCCGCCTCCAGGGCGCGCTCGTCCACCTCGGCGCCGAGATATGCGGAAACCGGCACGCCCGCAGCCTCCAGCATGGCGCGGCGCGAGGCACTGTTCGAGGCGAGGACCAGGCTCAGATCGGCTTCTCCTGCGGCTTGGCGCGCATGCCATGCTCGCTCATCAGCTTGATGATCGCGGCGGCGGTTTCCTCGATCGAGCGGCGGGTCACATCGATCACCGGCCAGTTATTGTCGGCGAACATCCGGCGGGCGAAGCGCACTTCGGCCTCCACCCGCTCGTGCTCGGCATAGGCGGTCTCGGCGGCTTCGTTGAGCGAGAGAAGGCGGTTCCGGCGGATCTGGACGAGCCGCTCGGGCGCGGTGGTCAGCCCGACGATCAGCGGGCCATTCAGATCGAACAGCACCGGGGGCGGGGGGCTTTCCATCACCAGCGGGATATTGGCGACCTTGTAGCCGCGATTGGCGAGGTAGATGCTCGTCGGCGTTTTCGACGTGCGCGACACGCCGGTCAGCAGGATATCCGCCTTGTGCCAATCCTCGCTGCCGACGCCATCATCATGAGCGATGGTGAAATGAATGGCATCGACCCGCTTGAAATAGGCCTCGTCCATGCGGTGCTGCCGGCCCGGCCGTCCATGCGCCTCTTGCCCGAACTGGCTTTCGAGCACGGCGGTCACTTCGCCGAGCGCATCGACGGCGGGCAGGGCGAGCTGACGGCACTTTTCTTCCAGCGCCTTGCGGGTATCCTCGTTGACGAGCGTGTAAAGGATGAGGCCGGGCGCCTTCTCCAGCTCCGGCACGATCCGTTCGAGGTGCTGGCGCGAGCGGACCATCGGCCAGAAATGGCGCTCCACATCCACGCCCTCGAACTGGGCGAGCGCGGCATTGGCGACCATTTGCAGCGTCTCGCCGGTCGAATCGGAGAAGAGATGCAGGTGCGTGCGGGACAAGGGCCATTCCGAGCTGTGGACAAGGCCCGGGATAAACCACTTCACTTCCCTGAGAACAAGCCCGGCACGCAATTCCTGCCCGGCGCCCGCCGGAATTGCCGGGGGAGTCTGCCAACAGGACGCGCCCTTATCGACATGCTGGCGAGAAGCGGGATAAGTTTCGATTGACCGAGCATTCCCCCGGAGTCGGGATGTGGACACGATGCTTGTGTTTTCCCGCCCACCCTGTGCAAGGCGGCGTTATGCGCCCTGTCCACAGGGCCAACTTCTTTCATCCATCTATTAATAATATAATTTATTGGGTTAGTTAGGGACATGCCTGGTCCACTTCTCGATTGCCTGCGCGGAGAGATTTCCGCGACGCCGCCCGTCTGGTTCATGCGCCAGGCAGGGCGTTACCTGCCCGAATATCGTGCCTTGCGGGCGGAGAAGGGCGGGTTCCTCGATCTGGTCTATGACAGCGCTTCTGCGTGCGAGGTAACCCTCCAGCCGATCGAGCGCTTCGGGTTCGACGGGGCTATCCTGTTCTCCGATATCCTGATCGTGCCGCATGCGATGGGGCAGACGCTCGAATTCCTTGCAGGCGAGGGGCCGCATCTTTCGCCGCCGCTTGTCGAGGCGGCACTGGCGGATCTCCGACCCGATCCGTCGCGATACGATCCGGTCTACGAAACGGTGCGCCTGTGCCGGCAGGCGCTCGACCCGAAGGTGACGATGCTGGGCTTTGCAGGAAGCCCCTGGACGGTCGCCACCTACATGATCGCGGGCGAGGGCAGCAGGGACCAGCACGAAGCCCGCGCGATGGCCTATCGCGATCCGGGCACTGTCGACGACATCGTGGGAGTAATCGCGGATCAGACCGTTTCCTATCTTCGCGGGCAGATCGAGGCGGGGGCCGAGGCAGTCCAGCTGTTCGACAGCTGGGCGGGCAGCCTGGCTCCGGACGAATTCGACCGCTGGGTGATCGAGCCCAATGCGGCGATCGTCGCAGCGCTCAGGGATACCCATCCCGATATCCCCGTCATCGGCTTTCCCAAGGGCGCGGGCGAGAAGCTGCCGCGCTATGCCGAGCGAACCGGCGTGGACGCGGTCGGGCTGGACGAAACGATCGACCCGGCATGGGCAGACTCGGTTCTCCCCAAGGGGCTCCCCGTTCAGGGCAACCTCGACCCCTTGCTTCTGCTGGCCGGGTCCGACGAGCTCGAACCCCGCATCGCCGCGATACTCGATGCCTTTGCCGGCCGCCCTCACGTATTCAATCTCGGCCACGGGATCGATCGGCGCACGCCCATCGCGCATGTCGAGCGGGCGCTGGCGGCGCTTCGCGATTGGCAGCGGACGGCTTAGGCGCTAGGGGCAATCGCCATGCAGGAAACGCTCGGAATGCTCTATTTCTGGCTCAAGGCGGGGCACATCATCTTCATGGTGTTCTGGCTCGCGGGCCTGTTCATGCTCCCGCGCCAGCTCGTCTACATGCACGCGACCGCGCCCGGTTCGGACGAAGAAACCCTGTGGTCGGGGCGGATTCGCCAGCTGTCCAAGATCATCCTTTTGCCGAGCATCATCGTGACCTGGATTCTCGGCCTTGCGCTGTCGGTCACGGTGGGCGCGTGGGACGATGGCTGGTTCCACGCCAAGCTGTTGCTCGTGCTGATCCTCAGCGGCTATCACGGCTACATGGTCGCGCTGTCGAAGAAGATGGCGCGCGGCGAGCGACCGATGGAGGAAAAGCGCCTGCGGCTGGTGGGTGAGGCGCCCGCGATACTGCTGGCGCTGATCGTCGTGCTGGTAATCGTAAAGCCGTTCTGATCGACAAATTGATACGCCGAGCTCGATTGACCTGAGCAGGCTATCCACCTATTTCGAATCCAGACCCGGCCGGGCGCGAGCGGCATTCTCGCCGTATCCCATCTTTCGCTTTCCCCAAGCACCCTAAGACAGCGGCTCGGCATTTTTCGGACTGAAAACATATGCATCTCAAAGACTTGAAGAAGAAGGCTCCGGCCGATCTGGTAAGCATGGCCGAGGAACTCGGTGTCGAGGCCGCGGGCACCATGCGTCGCCAGGATCTGATGTTCTGCATCCTTCGCGAACTCGCCGAGGACGAGGAATATAACGAGCAGATCATGGGCATCGGCACCATCGAGGTGCTGCAGGACGGCTTCGGCTTCCTTCGCTCGCCCGAGGCGAACTATCTCGCCGGGCCCGACGATATCTACGTTTCGCCCAACCAGATCCGCAAATGGGGTCTGCGCACCGGCGACACGGTGGAAGGCGAAATCCGCGCGCCGCGCGAAGGCGAGCGCTATTTCGCGCTGACCAAGCTCAGCTCGGTCAATTACGACGATCCCGAAGCGGTGCGGATGCGCACCAATTTCGACAACCTGACGCCGCTCTACCCGGAAGAAAAGCTCAACCTCGACACGCTCGACCCGACCGTGAAGGACAAGAGCGCGCGGGTGATCGACATCATCTCGCCGCAGGGCAAGGGCCAGCGCGCGCTGATCGTCGCGCCGCCGCGTACGGGTAAGACCGTGCTGCTGCAGAACATCGCCAAGGCCATCACCGACAATCACCCGGAAGTGTTCCTGCTCGTCCTGCTGGTCGACGAGCGGCCCGAGGAAGTGACCGACATGCAGCGCTCGGTGAATGGCGAGGTCATCTCCTCGACCTTCGACGAACCTGCACAGCGCCATGTGCAGGTGGCCGAAATGGTGATCGAGAAGGCCAAGCGGCTGGTCGAGCACAAGAAGGATGTCGTCATCCTGCTCGATTCGATCACGCGCCTGGGCCGTGCCTACAACACCGTGGTTCCGAGCTCGGGCAAGGTGCTGACCGGCGGTGTCGACGCCAATGCGCTGCAGCGCCCGAAGCGCTTCTTCGGTGCCGCGCGCAATATCGAGGAAGGCGGCTCGCTCTCGATCATCGCCACCGCGCTGATCGATACCGGTAGCCGGATGGACGAAGTGATCTTCGAGGAGTTCAAGGGCACCGGCAACTCGGAAATCGTGCTCGACCGCAAGGTTGCGGACAAGCGGATCTTCCCCGCGCTCGACGTCGGCAAGTCCGGCACGCGCAAGGAAGAGCTGCTGGTCGAGAAGGACAAGCTCTCGAAGATGTGGGTGCTGCGCCGCATCCTCATGCAGATGGGCACCGTCGATTCGATGGAGTTCCTGCTCGACAAGATGAAGGACTCGAAAACCAACGAGGACTTCTTCGAGACGATGAACCAGTAGGATGGAGCGCGGAACCACGGAGCACGCCGAGAGCTCCATGGTCCTGCTCGCGATCTTCGTTTCGCGGTTCGAGGCGGTTGCCGTCGCTGCAATGCTTCGCGGATACGGGCTTCACGTCAGTCTCGACGGCGAAGCCCACGCGTCGGTTCAATATGTTTCGCTTGCGCTGGGCGGGCACCGCATGCGCGTCATGCGCGACGACTATGAGGTCGCCTCGGAGATATTGCGGCAGGCGGGCGTTGATGATCGCGCATTCGAGCCACAAGGACCGAGCCGCCCGCTCGTGTGGCTCGTCGGCCTTCTTGCCGGGTTCTACGCTATCACGCTGTTGCCCGCGGTGATTGCCGGAGCCATGCCGCTGACATCGCTTCTGTATATTCCACTCGGCATCTATTCGGTCCCGGTCGATCCGAAGGGCAGGCCGGATTATTTCCTGGCCGAAACCTTTGGCTGAGAAGAGTCACGGCCCAGCTGCGCGGCCATCACTTCCCAGACCTTGTTTACGGCTTTGAGCGGGCGGATCATCACCTTGAAATCCTTGATCTTTCCACCGGAATCGAAGGTGATCATGTCGATGCCGTTTACGTGGATATCGTCGAGCGTGCAGGTGAACTCGAGCACGGCGTTCTCCCCGTCCACCACCTCACGCACGTAGCGGAATTCGCCCCGGCCGAGGGTCGCGGCGGCGGCGCTGAGATAGGCGACCACGAGCGCGCGCCCTTGCTGCGGCGTATGGACGACGGGGGAGTGGAATACCGCGTCTTCGGCCACGAGCTGACCCAGTCGTTCCGGATCGGGCGCGGTCGCGAGCGCGTGCCATTCGGCAAGGCCTTGTTCGGTCGGCGTCATCCCAGGTGCTCGGCAAAGAATGCCATCGTCCGCTTGTCGGCGAGCTGGGCGCATTCCTCGTTGCGGCGCTTGCCGAACTGCGTCGCGAAGCCGTGGTCCATGCCTTCGTAATCATGCAGCGTGACCTTGGGATGGTCGTCCAGCCCTTCGTGCATGGCCTTCTGCGTATCCTTGTCGACGAAACCATCCTCGGTCGGGATGTGCAGCATGAGAGGATTGGAGATGGCGTCCTTCTCGCGCAGCAGATTGTCGATACCGACCGCATAGTAACCGACAGAGGCGTCCGAATCGGTCCGAGCTGCCGTCATGTAGGCTAGCCGCCCGCCAAGACAGTAGCCGACCGCGCCCACCTTCTTGCCGCTGTCCGCCCGGGCCCACCTGATGCTCGCCTCGATGTCCTTGACGCCTTCGTCCTGATCGAACTTGCCCATCAGGTCGAGCGCCTGCTGGAACTCGCTCTCGATATCGGGGTCCAGCTCGATGCCTTCGCCGAGCCGCCAGAACAGGTCGGGCGCAACGGCGAGGTAGCCATCTTCGGCCAGCAAATCGCACTTGCGGCGGATGCCTGCATTCACGCCGAAGATTTCCTGGATCACGATGATCGCCGCACGGGGCGTGCCTTCGGGGCGGGCCACATAGGCCATGAAGTCCGCCTTGCCGTCGAGGGTCTTGATCCGTGTCGTCTCGCTCATCGATGTGCTACCGTCATTGGTCGATCCGTGCGCTTGCGTGGCGCGCGCCTGCGGCCCACATAGCCGTGTACGAGAGGTAACGGAGAAAGCGCAATGAAGGTCCACGTGGAAATCGACTGCACGCCCGAAGAGGCGCGGGCCTTCATGGGATTGCCCGATCTGAGCAAGGCGCAGGCGGCCTATTCAGAAGGCATGGAGCGTGCGATGCGCGGTGTCTCCAACCCGGACCAGTTGCAGGAGCTCGCAAAGACGATGGCACCGATGGGCCAGGCGGGCCTCAAGTTCTTCCAGGCCTTCATGGAAAACAGCGCCGCGAACATGGGCCGCACCAAGGGCAGCGAGACGAAAACTGAAGACTGACGCGAAGGATACGATCTTCGCGCTGTCATCGGGCGCGCCGCCTTGCGGTGTCGCCATCATCCGCATGTCCGGCCCCATGGCGGGCGAGGCGTTGGAGCGTCTGTCCGGGTCTCTACCGAAACCCCGGCAGGCAGGGTTGCGACAGATCCGCGACCCCGAGGCAGGATGGCTCGACGAGGCGCTGGTGCTGTGGTTTCCCGCGCCGCGCAGCGCGACGGGCGAGGATTGCGCGGAGATTCACTGCCACGGCGGACGCGCGGTGATCGCGGCGATCGAACGGGCGCTCGAAATGGGTTGCGGCTTGCGTCGTGCCGAGCCGGGCGAATTCACCCGGCGGGCCTTCGTGAACGGCCGGATGGACCTGCTGGAGGCCGAAGCGCTGAGCGATATGCTGTCGGCCGAGACCGAGTTGCAGCGCGCGGTGCTCGCCCATTCCGCCGGCGGCCGCGCCTCGACCGAGCTGGCGCGTTGGCGTGAGGCGGTGCTGGCTGCCTCGGCAGCGGTCGAGCAGGAGCTCGACTTTTCGGATGAAGACGAGGAGGGCGTGCCGCCCGCATCCCAATGGCGCGGGCAAGCAACGCAAGTGGCGCGCGAGATGGATGCATGGCTCTCGGTGCCCTCGGCTGACAGATTGCGGGAAGGGCTGCGGATCGTACTCGCGGGGCCGCCGAACTCGGGCAAGTCGAGCCTGTTCAACGCCATTCTCGACGAGGCGGCGGCAATCGTCTCGCCCATAGCGGGGACGACCCGCGATGCGATCGAGCGTCCGATCGCGATTGGGGGAGTCCCCTTCCTTCTGGTCGATACCGCCGGATTGCGAGGCGATAGCGCGGACGAGATCGAGGCGATCGGCATTTCACGGGCGGAGGCCGAGGTGGCGCGCGCCGATATCGTCCTCTGGCTCGGGCCGGAGGGTGAGGGCCCCGATGGCGCCCTAGAAGTCGGGAGCATGATCGATCTCGAGACGTCACCGCGCAAGGGCGGGGCAGCGTTGCACGTGTCGGCGCAGACTCGCGACGGGATCGCGGAGTTGATGGAGAGGATCGCGGCGCTGGGACGCGAGCGGCTTCCACGTCCAGGCCAGGTTGCGGTTTCTCGGAGACAGAAGGAGCGGCTTGCGAGCGCCGCCAGCGCTCTGCGCCGGGCCTCCCCTGCCGATGACCTTCTCCTGGCGAGCGAGGCGCTGCGCGAGGCCCGGCACGCGATGGACGCGATGCTCGGCACGGTCGCGACCGAAGACATGCTCGATATGCTGTTCGGGCGCTTCTGCATTGGCAAGTAAGGGCGGCAAGTGATGTTCCACGTGGAACACGCGCGGACTGGCGGTGCCGATCCCGACTCCCTATAGAGGGGCCATGCAGCATTTTCCGGTAATCGTAATCGGCGGCGGGCATGCCGGCGTCGAGGCGGCCTGTGTCGCCGCGCGTATGGGCGTGCGAGTCGCGCTGGTCACGATGGACGCGCGCAAGATCGGCGCGATGAGCTGCAACCCGGCGATCGGCGGGCTGGGCAAGGGCCATCTCGTGCGCGAGGTCGATGCCTTCGATGGTGTGCTCGGCCTCGCCGCCGATGCTGGCGCGATCCATTACCGCATGCTCAACCGCTCGAAGGGGAGCGCGGTGTGGGGCCCACGGGTGCAGGCGGACCGCAAGCTGTTCGGCGCGGCGGTGCGCAGCCGGGTTGCGGCGGAACAGGCGCTCGAGGTGGTCGAAGGCGAAGTCGCAGGGTTGCGGATCGAGGGCAATCGCGTCTGCGGCGTCTCGCTTGCCGACGGGACCGAGCTGGGGTGCGAGGCGGCGATCCTTTGCACCGGGACATTTCTCGGCGGCGTACTCTTTCGCGGAGAGGAGCGCTTCACCGGGGGACGGGTGGGCGAAGGCTCGGCGGCTCGCCTTGCAGCGCAGCTGCGCGAGGCCGCTCTGCCGCTCGCGCGCTTGAAGACGGGTACGCCTCCTCGGCTCGACGGGCGCAGCATCGACTGGGCGAGGCTGGCCGAACAGGAGTCGGATCGCGAGCAGTGGACCATGTCGCCCCTGACACGCGGACGAGCGAACCCGCAGGTCTTCTGCGCGGTGACGCGGACCAATCCGCGATGCCACGACATCATCCTCGCCAATCTCTCGCGCTCGCCGCTTTTTTCGGGCGCGATCGATGCGCAGGGCCCGCGCTACTGTCCCTCGATCGAGGACAAGATCGACCGCTTCGGCGACCGCGACGGCCATCAGATCTTCCTCGAGCCCGAAGGTCTCGATACGCCGCTGGTCTATCCCAATGGCATCAGCACCTCGCTCCCGGTCGATGTCCAGGAGGCGTTTCTTCGCTCGATCGAGGGGCTGGAGGATGTGGGCGTTGCAGAGCCGGGTTACGCGGTCGAATATGATCACGTGGATCCGCGCTCGCTCGACCGATGGTTGCAGATGCGAAGCCTGAAAGGGCTTTACTGTGCCGGGCAGATCAACGGCACGACGGGCTACGAGGAGGCGGCGGCTCAGGGCCTGATCGCCGGACTGCATGCTGCAAGCACTGCCTTGCAGCGCGATCCTCCTGCGCTCGACCGTGCCAACAGCTACATGGCGGTGATGGTCGACGACCTGACCTTGCACGGCGTGAGCGAACCCTACCGGATGCTGACCGCGCGCGCCGAATATCGCCTGCGGTTGCGGGCGAACAACGCGACGACGCGGCTTACTCCCCTTGCGCTTGCCGCCGGGTGCGTCTCGGAGGCGAGGCGACACTGGTTCGAACGGCGGGAGATCGAGCGCGCCTCGCTGGATGAGGCGCTTTCGATCGACCACACGCCAGCCGAATTGCGCGCGCTCGGCTTTGCCGCAAACGACGATGCGGGGCGGCAGCCGTTGAAGGACTGGACCCGGTTTCCCGGATTCCAGCTCGCCGAACTCGCTGAAGCCGGGCTTGTTCCACGTGAAACCGAACCCGGACTGCGCGACGAGGTCGAAGAAGACCTGCGCTACGCCCCTTACGTGGCGCGGCAGGATGCCGAGTTGCGCGAATTGCGCCGGAACGAGGAGATTGCCCTTCCGCCCGACTTTCCCTTCGCCAGCGTGCCCGGCCTCTCGAACGAGATGGTCGAGCGGCTCGCCGCAGCCCGACCCGACACTCTGGCGCAAGCGGCGAGGGTGCCCGGCGTGACGCCTGCTGCCATGGCGGCGCTGCTCGTCTTCACACGCAAGCGCGAGACGGTATCCGCCGCATGATCAAAACCGAGGACCAGGCGCGTGCCTTCGTGGCCGATCGTTGCTCTCCAGAGGCGTTCGGAGCGCTTGAGCGGTTTGCGGGAGAGTTGCTGATTGAGGCGGAGAGCCAGAACCTGATCGCACGTTCGACGACAGACCACCTCTGGCAGCGACATTTTGCCGACAGCGCGCAACTGCTCGATCATGTTCCACGTGAAACGCAGGGGCCATGGCTCGATCTGGGCAGTGGCGCGGGCTTTCCGGGCATCGTAACCGCAATCATGCGCCCCGATATCCCGCATGTGCTGGTCGAATCGCGCAAACGAAGGGTCGAATGGCTCGAGCGGGCCGTGGACCTTGCCGGGCTGGAGAATTGCCGGATCGTCGGTGCACGCCTGCAGAATGTCGAAACCTTCGAGGCGGGCGTCATCAGCGCGCGTGCCTTTGCTCCGCTGAAAGAATTGCTCAACTTGTCCGCCCGGTTTTCCACCGCGCGCACCACTTGGCTCTTGCCCAAGGGGCGCTCGGGGGCGCAGGAAAGAGATGAGCTTGATTCTCCGCAGCGCGCAATGTTTCACGTGAAACAATCGGCCACCAGCCGCGACGCTGCCATTCTCGTCGGCACGGGCCGACCCAAAGGTGGGAGCCGCGCATGATCTGCATTGCGATTGCCAACCAGAAGGGCGGGGTCGGCAAGACGACCACCGCGATCAACATCGCCACCGCCATCGCCGCGACCGGCTGGCGCACGCTGCTGATCGACATGGACCCGCAGGGGAATGCCTCCACCGGGCTGGGGATTCATAGCCAGGATCGCGACTATTCGACCTACGACCTTCTGCTGGATGAGGGCACGGTCGCGCAATGCACGCAGGCCACGCGCATCCCCAATCTCGACATCATCCCCGCGACTCAGGATCTCAGCGGTGCCGAAGTCGAGCTCGTGGGCGAGGCCGACCGGGTCGAGCGGCTCAAGAAAGCACTGGCGAGCGCCGATGGCGCGTACGACGTGTGTTTCATCGATTGCCCGCCATCGCTCGGGCTGCTGACACTCAATGCGCTGAGCGCTGCCGATTCGTTGCTCGTGCCCCTCCAGTGCGAGTTCTTCGCGCTCGAAGGCCTCAGCCAGCTGCTCCAGACGGTCGAGCGGGTCCAGCAGGGCATCAATCCCTCGCTCAAGATCATCGGGGTGACGCTCACCATGTTCGATCGTCGTAACCGGCTTACCGACCAGGTGGCCGAGGATGTTCGCGAGTGCCTGGGCGGGCTGGTGTTCGACAGCGTGATCCCGCGCAATGTCCGCCTGTCGGAAGCGCCGAGCCATGGACTGCCCGCGCTGATCTACGATCACTCCTGCGCGGGGAGCCGCGCCTACATGGCACTGGCACGCGAACTCATCGGTCGATTGCCCGCCGAAAGGAAAGCCGCATGAACACGAAGCCGGCCAACGATATCGAGACCACGCCAGACCGCAGCAAGCGCAAGCTCGGGCGGGGGCTGGGCGCGCTGCTCGGCGAAACCCAGCGCGAGGAGAGCATTGCTCCGCCAGAGGGCGGGACGACATCTGCGACCGCACAGAGCGGTGAGCCGGGTGGAGCGCCGCGAAGTGGCCTCGCCTCGATCCCCGTGGCGCGGATCGAACCGCTGCCGGGTCAGCCGCGCAAGGTATTCGAGGACGAATCGCTCGAAGAGCTGGCCCGCTCGATCGCGCAGCGCGGGGTGATCCAGCCGGTCATCGTCCGTCCGCTCGAGCGCAAGGGGCGCTACCAGCTGGTGGCCGGGGAGCGACGCTGGCGCGCGGCACAACGCGCCAAGCTGCACGAAATTCCGGCGATCATCCGCGATCTCGACCGGCGCGAGGTGATGGCGATCGCGCTGATCGAAAACATCCAGCGCGAGGATCTCAACCCGATCGAAGAAGCGCGCGCCTACCAGCACCTCGCGGAAGAAGAGGACATGAGCCAGGCGGACATTGCCGCTCTGGTGGACAAGTCGCGCAGCCATGTGGCCAACCTGCAGCGGCTTCTCGCGCTACCCGAAGGGGTGATCCAGCTGGTCGAGCTGGGCAAGCTGAGCATGGGGCATGCCCGCGCCCTGATCGGGCACGACCGGGCCGAAGCGCTTGCCGAAGAAGCGGTCGCGAAGAATCTCTCGGTGCGCGAGGTCGAAAAGCGGGTGCGCGCCAAACCGGGCGATGGCGGGTCCGCGACCAAGGGCAAGAAGGGGAGCGCCGGGGCCGAGACCAATGCCGATATCGCGGCGGTCGAGCGCCATCTCGAGGAATTTCTCGGCATGTCGATCGCCATCAAGCCGGATGCCGATCCGCGCTCGGGTGCGATCACGATCCGTTACAAGACGCTCGACCAGCTCGATCTGCTGTGCCAGCGGCTTACCGGCGGAGAAATCTGACCATCGCTTTATGAGGGCGCGCGAAGTTGCGCCGCGCAACTAGCGCTGCTTGGTATATTTGATCCGCTTGGTGGGCCGGGACTGAGGAACCTCGCGTTCGACGATCACCCGTTCGCGGATGATCTCGCGCTCCTCGACCTCGTAGTATTCCTCGGTTATTTCTTCCGTAATAACAGGAACATAGCGCTCTCCGGCCTGCTCCTCGATAACGACTACCACGCCGCCCGACTGGGTGGTCACATAGCCACCGCCACCGCCACCCGCGTAGCTGTAGCCCCCGCCGTAGCCGCCGCCCTGACGGTACCCGTAGTGCTGCAGGGGCGCGCGATAGCCGTAGCCATAGCCGTCCCGGTAATAGCCGTCTCCGCCCCGATAGGCGTAGCCCCCATCATAGCCGCCATCATCGTAACCGTAGCCATAGGCCGCCTGCTCGGCGAGCACGCGCTCGTATTGGGCGAGCCAGCCCTTGCAGTCGCGCTTCTCGTCGTCCCGCCCGGCGAGCCCGATCAGCGTCCCGATCGCGAGACCCGCAATCCCCCCGATGCCGCCGCCGATCAGCGATCCGGCAAGGCGCGATCCGTCTTCCGCCAATTCGTTGCCGAGATAGGCACCGCCCGCCGCGCCGAGCACGCCACCGATGACGCCGCCCGTCTCCCCGCGGCGACGGCGCTCGCGCAGGTAAATCCTGCAGTCGCGCATCCAGTCGTCGCGATCATAGGCCGGGGGCAGGGGCGGAAGCGCCTGCGTATAGGCCTGCGGCGGAGCGTAGGCCTGGGGTGCGGTGTAAACCTGCGGAGCGGTATAAGCCGGCTGCGGGGGCGCGTAATACTGCGCCGAAGCAGGCGCCGCGACGCATGCAAGCGCGATAGTGCCGGTGATGATGGTCGATCGCATGGCTGCGCACCCTTTCTCGAAGGGACCAGCAGCGGCCCCCGAATATTATTAAGAAAGGGTTAGCCTATTCGCTCCCGCGCGGATTGCCCGGAGAGATCGCCTGTCCCGCGCTGGGGCAGGCTCTTGGGATCAGATCCGGTCCGCGATCCGCGCCGCGAGAGCCTCAACGCCTCGTGCATCGCCCGGGCCGAACCGCGCCTTTTTCGGGCTGTCGAGGTCGATCACCGCAATCACCTGCCCGTCGCGAATGACGGGTACGACCAGTTCGGAAGCGCTCGCGCTGTCGCATGCAATATGGCCGGGAAAGGCGTGCACGTCCTCGACCCGCTGGGTCTCCCTGCTCGCGGCTGCTGCCCCGCATACGCCCTGGCCCAGCGGGATGCGGATGCAGGCGGGGCGCCCCATGAAGGGCCCGAGCACGAGCTCGCCCCCATCTTCCTTGGCGACCACGCGATAGAACCCCGCCCAGTTGAGATCGGGCACGAAGCTCCAGATCAGCGCGGCGAGATTGGCCATGTTGGCCACGCCGTCCGCCTCGCCTTCGGTCAGGGCATCGGCGGCATTGGCGAGTTCGCGATAGCGCTCCTCGTCGGGGGTGTCGGCGGGCAGGTCGAAATCGAACATGAAAGGCTCCTGAGAGCGGCAATCCGGTTTGGCGATTGCCGTGGGGGTGGTGGCGGCCTATTTCGGGTGCATGAAGATTCTTCGCAATATCGGCATCGCGCTTCTCGTCATCATCTTGCTGGCCGCCATCGCCATCGCGCTCCTGTTGCGGGGCAGCCGGGCCGAGCTGACCGTGGACGAGGTCTCCGGCACGGACCCGACGCTGGTCGAACCCGACAAGGAGTGGTTTCCGACGATCAACGTCGCCGAGCCGATCGGCTGGGCCGAAGGCGAGGTGCCAGAAGCCGCCGAGGGCCTGAAGGTTACGCGCTTTGCCGAGGGGCTGGATCATCCGCGCATCCTCTACCGCCTGCCCAATGGCGACATCCTCGTCACGCTGACCAACAGCCCGCCGCGCGATGTCGGCGGGATCGAGGGCTTCATCATGAAAACGCTGATGGGGCGCGCCGGGGCGGGTGAGCCTTCGCCTGACAAGCTCGTGCTGCTGCGCGACAGCGATGGCGACGGGCAGGCCGATATCCGCCGGGTTCTGCGCGAGGAGGGCCTCGAGTCGCCCTCTGGCATGGCCTACGGCGACGGCACGCTCTACATCGCCAATCACGATGCGCTGCTCGCATTCGATTACGAGCTGGGTTCGCCCAAGCTGACCGGCGAGCCGCGCAAGCTTATGGATCTGCCGGGCGGCGGCAACCACTGGATGCGCAACATCACCCTCTCGCCCGATGGCGAGCGGCTTTATGTCGCGGTCGGCTCGTCGAGCAATATCGGCGAGAACGGCATGGAGGCCGAGGAAGGCCGCGCGATGATCTGGGAATACAACCTGGAGGATGGGTCGCGCCGCCCCTACGCAACGGGCCTGCGCAACGCCAACGGGCTTGCGTGGAATCCGCTTTCCGACGAGCTGTGGACCACGGTGAACGAGCGCGACATGCTCGGCGGGGATCTGGTGCCCGACTACCTCACCAACGTGCCGATCGGCGCGAATTACGGCTGGCCCTGGGTCTATTACAAGAACGAGATCGACCGCCGGGTCGAAGAGCCGATGCCCAATTTCCTCACCGAATATGCGCGCTATCCCGAGTTTGCGCTGGGCCCGCATGTGGCCGCGCTCGGCCTAGTCTTTTCCGAAGAAGGGCATCGGCTGGGCGAGGCATTCTCGCGCGGGGCCTTTGTTGCGCGCCACGGCTCATGGAACCGCAAGCCGCCCTCGGGCTACGACGTCGTCTTCGTCCGGTTCGACGAACGCGGCAATCCGGTGGGCAAGCCGGTCAAGGTGCTCGGCAGCTTCCTGAACGGCGATGGCGAGACGCGAGGCCGGCCGACCTGGGTCGAGTGGACCGACCAGGGCGGCCTGCTGGTGAGCGACGATACGGCCGGGATCATCTGGCATGTCGTCGCGCCGGGGGCCGAGCCCGCGCCGGCGCTCGCGCGGATCGAGGGCGACCGCCTGAAGCCGCAGACCGAGCTGAAGGGCGATCCGCGCGAGGCGTTTACCGACGAATTCGCCCGCGAATTCAATCCGCTGGGCAACTAGCGCGCGGCTCGCTCACCCGGCCAGAACCTCGCCGTCGAGTTCGTAGAGCAGGTCTGCTCCCGCGGTCGCCGACGCCTTGAGGCCCAGCGCCTCGGGCACAATGTGGTCGAGGAAATAGCGCGTGGTTACGTGCTTGGCGTGGCTGCGGGTCTTATCGTCGCTATCGGCCAGTGCGCGGTGCTGCTGGAGCAGGGTCCACCCCGAGACCGCGACCGCACACATGGCGGTGAAGGGCACGCTGCCCGCCAGCCGATCGTCGAGCGAGGCGTCTTCGCGCATCCACTTGGCGATCGCGGCGCATTCGCCCGCCAGCGCGGTAAGCTGCGTTTCGTCGCCAGCGTCGCGCGCAATATCGGCGAACAGCGCCTGCAGCACCTCGCCGTCTTCGAGCCCGAGCTTTCGCGTCACGAGATCGGCGGCCTGAATGCCGTTGGTGCCTTCGTAGATCGGCGCGATCCGCGCATCGCGATAATGCTGGGCCGCGCCGGTCTCCTCGACATACCCCATGCCGCCATGGACCTGGAGGCCGAGCGAGGCGACCTCGATCCCCGTATCGGTCGCCCAGGCCTTGAGCATGGGGACGAGCACTTCGGCCCGCGCGCCTGCCGCCGCGTCGCCGATATCGCCCCGGTCGACCTGCCCGGCGGTGTAGTAGAGCAGGCCGCGCATCGCCTCGGTCAGGCTGCGCATCCGCAGCAGCATGCGGCGCACGTCGGGATGCTCGACGATCGCCACGGGGGTCCGGTCTTCGGCTCCCGCGCGGGCCGACTGCACCCGCTCCAGCGCGTAGGCGAGCGCCTGCTGGGTCGCACGTTCGGCGATCTGCACGCCCTGCGAGCCGACATTGATCCGCGCGTTGTTCATCATCGTGAACATCGCCGCCAGGCCCCGGTTCTCTGCGCCGACCAGCTCGCCGATGCATTCCTCGTCGTCGCCATAGGACATGACGCAGGTGGGCGAGGCGTTGATGCCCAGCTTGTGTTCGATGCTGACGCAGCGCAGATCGTTGCGTTCACCCGGTGTGCCGTCGTCCTTCAGGTGATACTTTGGCACCAGGAACAGCGAGATACCCCGGCTGCCCTCGGGCGCGCCCGGCAGGCGTGCCAGCACGAGGTGGATGATATTCTCGGCCAGCTCGTGCTCGCCCCAGGTGATGTAGATCTTCTGGCCCTTGATCCGGTACTTGCCGGCGTGCTCGCCTTCCTCGATTCTTTCAGCGGTGGTTCGCAGTGCGCCCACGTCGCTGCCCGCCTGCGGCTCGGTCAGGTTCATCGTGCCCGACCATTGCCCGCTGATGAGCTTGGGCAGGTAGCGCGCCTGTTGTTCCTGCGTCCCGTGCGCCTCCAGCGCTTCGATCGCGCCGACCGAGAGCATCGGCAGCAGGTTGAAGGCGAAGTTTGCGGTGCCGAGATTTTCCAGCACGTTGCAGGCGAGCGTGAAGGGCAGGCCCTGTCCACCATGTTCGGCGCTGCCCGCGATCGCGTTCCATCCCTGCTCGACATAGGCCTGGTAGGCCGCCTCGAACCCGTCGGGCAGGCGGACCACGCCGTTCTCCAGCTTTGCACCCTCGAGGTCGCCCTTGCGGTTCAGGGGCGCCCATTCCCCGGCAGCGAACTGGCCCACGCCCTCGACGATGGCTTCGACCAGATCGGGCTCGGCGGCGGCGAAGGGTTCGCTCTGCGCCAGTTCGGCAATTCCGGCGTTGGCACGGATGGCGAGCAGCTGCTCCTGCGTGGCGGGCTTGTAAGTGGTCACGGGGGGTGCGTCCTCTTGGTTTTGCTGGCGTCCGGATATAGCGCGCAGGGATGGACCGCAAATCCGTTACGGAAATCCTGTCACCCGACGCGAAAGGAATCGCGCGCGCGGCGAAAATCCTGCGCGAGGGCGGGCTCGTCGCCGTACCGACTGAGACGGTTTACGGGTTGGCGGCGCGCGCTGACAGCGACGGCGCGGTCGCGCGCATTTATGACGCCAAGGGGCGGCCCGGCTTCAATCCGCTGATCGTCCATGTCGCGGAGCTCGGAGAGGCAGGTGCGCTGGTCGAGCTCGATCCGCGCGCGCGGGCGCTGGCCGAGCGGTTCTGGCCCGGTCCGTTGACCTTGGTCTTGCCCCGGCGCGCCGATGCAGCAGTGGCGTCAGCGGTGCATGCAGGCCTGCCGACGCTGGCGGTGCGGTGCCCGGCGCACCCGGTGACGCGCGCGGTGCTCGCGCAGGTCGGAATGCCGCTGGCTGCGCCCTCGGCCAATGCCAGCGAGACCGTGAGCCCGACCAGCGCCGAACATGTGCTGGCCACTCTCGACGGGCGGATCGACGCCGTGATCGACGCCGGACCTGCCGAGCAGGGGCTCGAATCGACAATCATTGCCCTTCGTCAGGGCGGTGGGTGGTCGCTGTTGCGCGAAGGGCCGGTCACGCGCGATACGCTACGCGCAGTATTGGGCGAAGAAGAGGCGGCGTCCGGCGAAATCGAGGCGCCGGGCCAGCTTGCCCGTCACTATGCGCCGGGAAAGCCGGTGCGGCTGGGAGCCAGCAACGCGCAAGCTGGTGAATTCCTGATCGGTTTCGGCGCGGTTGTGGGTGACGTCACGCTGTCACCTTCGGGCGACCTGCAGGAAGCCGCGCGCAACCTTTACGCCTGCCTCCACCTGGCAAAAGCCTCGCCGAAGCCGCGCGTCGCGGTCGCCCCGGTGCCCGAGGATGGCGTGGGCCGTGCGATCAACGATCGCCTGCGCCGTGCCGCCGCGCCCGCCACCTGAAGAAGCGGATCAGTCGTCTTCGGGTTCGTAGGGAACGGTCGGCAGGATGCGCTGAATTTCAGCGTAGGTCTCGCGCGCCTTCTCGCACGCCTTGCGGTCGCCGTCCTCGCAGTCTTCCTGCTGCTCGCGGTAGCGGCGTTCGAGCTTGCCGAGCTGTTCCTCGCGGCGGCGCAGCTCGCGCCCCCGGTTCTCGTCGGCTTCGCTCTGACTGGTGGTCGCGAGGTCGACTGCCTTGCTGCCCGCCTTGACCGGGAGCGTGGCGACGTACCACGCGGCCTTTGCCACGCATCCCTGAAGGGCGAGGGCGGCGAGCAGGGCGAGCGGCACGATCGGTTTCATGCCGCGAGCTTATGCCCTGCCGCGCCCGTCGGGGAAAGCCTATTCGGCTTCCTGTGCGGCGGCCTGCCCCCCGCCCTGCGAGGATTCGGCCCGCGCCGCCTTGCGGCATTTGACGTCGCCCGAGCCCATCGAACTGACCGAGCACCGCGCATTGCCGATGACTTCGACATCGCCCGAGCCCATGATGTTCGCCTCGACTTCGCCGTCCGAAGCAAAGATCGCATCGCCCGAGCCGGCGATCGAGACTTCGGCCTTGCCGACCTGCACCTCGCGCAGGTCGATATCGCCCGAACCGGCAATCGACAGCTCGAGCGTCTGGACACTGCCCGCCCCCGTGAGCGAGCCCGAGCCCGCGACGTTGACCTCCAGCGTATCGGCATCGATCCGGCCGACCCGCGATTCGCCCGAGCCGTCGATGGAGACTTCCGCTTCCCCGCCGGTTCCCAGCCGGTCGACCTCGATCTCGCCCGATCCGGCGAGTGAGAGGCTGGTCGGCGTCGGCATGGTAATGCGGATGGTGGCGATGCCTTTCTGACGCCAGCTGCCTTCGCGCCCGATCTCGAGATCGTCGTCGTCGAGATCGAAGCGCAGAAGCTCGACCACGTCCGGATCGCCTTCGACATCGATCGTCAGGCTTTCACCCGAGGTGACGATCACCCGATCCGGGCCTGCGAGCGAAATGCCCGTGGGCGTCGCGCCTTCGTAGTCGAGTTCGGCCAGCGGCACGCCGCTGCTGCTCGAATCGATATTGATTTCGCCATTGCACGCGGCGAGCAGGGTCGCCGAGGCGGCGATTGCAAAGCCTTTCCAGAACTTCATGTCGGTCTCCCCGTATGAGTGTGTTAGCAGCCTAATACGGGAGGTCGACCGCGGCAACCCCAACGCAAAAGGGCCGCCCCCTGCAGGAGCGGCCCTTGTCGAGTTGCCAGTGCCTTTCGTCGATCAGGCGTCTTCGGCGTTCTCGTAATATTGCGGCGCATGCTCGCGCAGGACGGAGAGAATCTTCTCCAGCGCGGCGGGCTCGTCGGTTTCTTCCATCGCCGCCAGTTCGCGGGCGAGGCGGCTGGAGGCTGCCTCGAAGATCTGCCGTTCCGAATAGCTCTGTTCGGGCTGGTCGTCGGGGCGGAACAGGTCGCGGGTGACCTCGGCAATCGATACGAGATCGCCCGAATTGATCTTCGCTTCGTATTCCTGTGCCCGGCGGCTCCACATGGTCCGCTTGACCTTGGGCTTGCCCTTGAGCGTCTCCATCGCCTCCTTGAGAGTCTTGTTGCTGGAGAGCTTGCGCATGCCGATCGATTCGACCTTGTTGACCGGCACGCGGAGCGTCATCCGCTCCTTCTCGAAGCGCAGGACGTAGAGATCGAGTTCCATCCCCGCGATCTCTTCGCTCTGCAGTTCGACCACGCGGCCGACACCATGCTTGGGGTAAACGACATAATCGCCGACATCGAAGGCGAGAGCCTTGGCTGCCATGAAAATTCCTTTCTTACGAAGGCGGGGGCAAGGCGTCACACGCACAAAGGGACCGTCCGCCCGTACGGGCGCGAATCCTCTTGCTTCGTGATGCCGGGGAAACCTGCCTTTCAACTTTCACGTGCCGTCGAAGAATCTACCGCGACGGTCGATGCCATATAGCAGGTTCGTCCGAATATTGCGAGTCAATGAAACAAATGCGACGCATCAGTCACGCTGCGCTCTCGCCTGCACGAACTCGCCTCCCAGCAGCAGGACATAGGCGCTCAGGTAGAACCATGTCAGCAGGATGACGACCGCTGCGAGCGAGCCGTAAGTGGCGTTGTAGCTCGCGAAATTCGCGACATAAGCACCGAACCCGGCGGTCGCGCCGACCCAGATCAGCGCGAACAGCAGCGCACCGGGCAGAACCGCGCCCCACGGCGGAGCGTCATGGTTGGGGGCGAAGCGATAGAGGAACCCTGCGCCCAGCGTCGCGAACACGAACATGAGGCCGAAGCCCGCGAAAGGGGCAAACTCGCTCGGCAAGGCGGCGGCCATGGTGACCGCGCCGCCCGCCAGCGCAAGCGCGGCGACCGCCACCAGCGTGATGCCCAGCGCCATGCCCGTGCCCTTGAGGAAGCCGCGCGTCTCCTCGACATTGAAAATGACGTTGAGGCCGGAAATCATCGAGCCCGCGGCATTGCGCGCGCCGAACAGGGCGAGGCCGAAGGCCAGCGCCAGGCCGAGGCCCTTCATCCCGTCGTTGCTCTGCGTCACCGAGCGCAGCTGGTCGCCGATCAGCGTGGCGGCGGACGGGGGCAGGGCCCGCCCGACAAGCTCGATGTCGCGGGCGACCGTCTCTGGCGTGGCGACGAGGCCGTAAAGCAGCGCGATCACCGCCAGCATCGGCACCATGGCAAGGAAGGCGTAGTAGGATATGCCTGCCGCGACGAGGCCCGCATAATCCTCGTTCGCGCCCTGCCAGGTTCTCTTGAGCGTGCCGAACATCGAAGTCCCCCTTTTCAGGGGACTCGACTCAGTCTCCCTCGCCCGGTTCCGGGCTGAAGAATTTCTCGAACTTGCCTTCTTCGCCCTTGTGCTCGTCGGCGTCCTCGGGCGGATCCTTCTTCTGGGTGATATTGGGCCATTCGTTGGAGAACTTGGTGTTGAGCTCCAGCCACTTCTCGAGGTTGTCCTCGGTATCGGGCAGGATCGCCTCGGCCGGGCACTCGGGCTCGCACACGCCGCAGTCGATGCACTCGCTGGGGTTGATGACCAGCATGTTCTCGCCCTCGTAGAAGCAGTCGACCGGGCAAACCTCGACGCAGTCGGTATATTTGCATTTGATGCAGGCGTCGGTGACGACGTAGGTCATGGGGCGTTATCCTTGCGCGCCGTTTGTATCTCGCGCCGCTGCTAGTGGGTCGGTGCCCGCGCGGTCAAGCAGACTGTAGCACTCGCGCGCTTCGGCGGGCGGTCCGCGCCGCTCGGGCAGGGCCTCGATCCGGATCACCAGCACCCCGGCTGTGCGAGGAATGGTCAGCACGTCGCCGACGGCGATATCGCGCGCTACCCGCTCCACGCGGGCCCCGTTGAGGCGCAGGTGGCCGCCCTCGACCAGGCGCCGGGCGGCGCTGCGGGTGCGCACGAAGCGCAAGCGACACAGCGCCAGGTCGAGCCGCATCAGCGACCCCGCCGCATTACGAAAGCATGTCCTTCAAAGCGGCGAAGGCATTTTCGGGACGCGGTTCGGCAGGCTTCGGCTTGCGCGGCTGCTGCGCGTTTCCGCCGCGCTTCTTCGCATGCGGCCCACCCTTGCCGGGCCCCTTGGCGCGGTTCGGCTTGCCGTGATGACGCCGATCCTCGCCACCCTTTCTGGAGGGCAACCAGCGCCAGCGATCGGGCAGGGGAGGGCCGAACGCGCCCTCGGGCAGCGGCTTGCCGTCGAGCATGCGGAAACCGGCCGCGCCGAGCAGGCGCTTGATGCTGTCGGGCGTCAATCCGGTCGAGACCGCCAGTGCCGGGTCGAGCACGAAGGGCGCGCCGCGCCCCTTTTTGCCTCGCGCCTCATGTGCCTGCTTGAACAGCTTTTCGGCAATGTCGACGCGCACCAGTTGCTCGCCGGCCGGGCGGTACCCGGCGGGCACCGGCCTGGTCGCCGGGATGACCGACCGCATGGCGTCATCCACCGGGCGGGAGTCGATCCCCGCCTGCTTCATCGCAAGGCGCGGCGCGGGCTTGAGCAGCGCGGGCGCGAAAATGTCGAGCGCGCCGAACACCACGCCGACCTTTCGCAGGAACGGCCGCGCTTCCTTGGGCAGGTTCTCGATCCCCGCACGCTCGCGCGTCACAATGCCATGCCCGTCGAGCAGGTTGAGCAGCAGCGCACGCGCCCACGAGGTCGCATCCTCGCTCTTGGAGGCGAGCTGGAGCTTGCGCAGCGGCTCGAGCGGGGCGAGCCATTCGGTCACCTTCGCCTGGATCGCGCCCAGGAACGCCTCGCGGGCGCCATCGGGCAGGCGGTCGAGCTCGCGCGCCGGCTTCAGCCGGGGTTCTGCCGGGTCGACCGGGTGTTCGAGCCGGGCGATCTCCTGCGCGCCCCACATCACGCGGCCATCCGTCAGCGTCACGCCTTCCAGCCCGCTCTCGCGCAGCTTCTCGGCCTGTGTGGCGAGAATTCGGGGTAGCGCTTTCTCGCCCGCCGACAGCAGCATTTTGCGATCGCCTGCCGCCGCATGCGGATCGATCGAAAAGCGGAACCCCTCCAGCTTGCCGATGGCCTGATCCTCGACCAGCAAGGTGCCGTCGTCCTCCAGCGAAATGGGAAGGAGCGCAGGATCGTTGCCAAGATGCTTCATCAAAACGGATGTCCTTCGATTCACGAACCGCTCGGTCAGGCGCATGTGCAGCGCATCGGACAGGCGGGCCTCCACCGCGCGGGCGCGCGCCGCCATCTCGTCGCGGGCGAGCACCCAGTCGGGCCGCTGGCAGATATAGGCCCAGGATCGGATCGCGGCTATCCGCCCCTGTAGCACGGCAATGTCGCCGCGTACCGTGTCCAGCTCGGCGATTCGCGCCGCGACGTAATCCGCTCCGATATAGCCCGCGCGCAAGTCCTGCCATAGCCGGGCGACGAAACGCGCATGGGTATCGACGCCCGACGCGCGGAAATCGGGCAGCGAGCAGACCTCCCAGAAGCGCCGGACATTGGCCGGGCCGCGCACGGTCTGCGCGAGCGGCTGTTCGGCGAGCTTGCGCAGCACCGCCAGGTCGATTGCCTCGGGCGCGGGGGCCAGCTCGCGTTCCTCGGGCTTGCGGGTCAGATCGTCGATCAGGACCCCAAGCGAATCGAACCGCGGTTCGGCCTCGCGCCAGAACAGCTTGGTGAGCGGCTGGAAGCGATGTTCCTCGATCGCGTAGATCTCTTCCTCGGTGAACTCGGCGTCCTGCCCACCCATTCCGACCAGTGCGCCGAAGCTGCCATCCTTGTGGTGCCGCCCGGCGCGCCCTGCGATCTGGGCCATCTCCGCAGGGGTTAGCCGCCGACGCTTGACCCCGTCGAACTTGGCGAGGCTGGCGAAGGCTACGTGAGTCACATCGAGATTGAGACCCATGCCGATCGCGTCGGTCGCGACGATGTAATCGACCTCGCCGTTCTGGAAGAGTTCGACCTGGCGGTTGCGCGTCTCCGGGCTGAGCGCGCCCATCACCACCGCCGCCCCGCCGCGATGGCGCCGCAGCATTTCGGCGATGGCGTAGACCTGCTCGGAGGAGAAGGCGACCACCGCGCTGCGCTTGGGCAGGCGGGACAGCTTCTTCGCGCCCGCATGGGTGAGGGTGGAGAAGCGCGGGCGCTCGTTCATTTCCACGTGCGGGATCAGCGACTTGATGACTGGCGCGGCGGTCGACGAGCCCAGCAGCATGGTCTCCTCGCGCCCCCGGGCATTGAGCAGCCGGTCGGTGAAGACGTGCCCGCGCTCGCGGTCGGCGGCGAGCTGCACCTCGTCGACCGCGACGAACGCATGGCCGCCGCCCCCCTCCATACCATTGGCGCGCGGCATGGCTTCGGCGGTGCAGAGGAAATAGCGCGCGTCCTTCGGCTCGATCCGCTCCTCGCCGGTGATGAGTGCGACGGCCTTCTCGCCCTTGATCGCGACCACCCGGTCGTACACCTCGCGGGCCAGCAGGCGCAGGGGAAAGCCGATCGCTCCGCTCGAATGGGCGCACATCCGCTCTATGGCGAGGTGGGTCTTGCCGGTATTGGTCGGGCCCAGCACAGCCTTGATTGCGGGAGCGGACATCGCCCGTCCCATGTGGCAAGCCTGCGGCTGTGCCGCAACCGCTGGCCGGTTTCGCCGCACGGCTTGTCCCTATTGGTTAGGAAACGCGCACCCGGATGCGCCACAATTAAACGCCGATTAAGAATGGAATGGCACAGGGAGCGCTCACCCGATATGCGCCGCTCTTTCGTACGACTGGGGTCTTTGCGCGGCTGCACCAGACTATCGGAAGACGGGATCTGACTTTGGCCGAACATAGTGTTGACCGAAAAGACGATGCGGCGAATGCGCGCTCGGGCGACAGGTCCGACGATTCTCCGGCGGATTTTCGCGCCCCGGTCGGGGCGCCCCCGGCTGGCGCAGGCGCGCGGTTGAACGCCATCGCCCATTCCGGCGTCAGGCTCGCCCGCAACGGGATCGCGCGGCTGGAGCATGCCGACCTCGCCCCCGACCTCGCCCAGAACATCGGCAGCCCGCGCTGGTTTCGCGGTGCCGCCACCTTTCTCTCGCTGAGCGCCGTCGCGCTCGCCTTCTGGCCGAGCTTCTCTCCGGTAGAGGCGGCGCCCGCGCTGCGGCTGGACGAGCGCGCGCGCGACGAGTTCCGCAGCCAGACGATCATGCCGCTGGCGCTGGGCGGCGATACCGGCAGCCGGATGGCCGCGAGCGCGCTGGTCCGCCCGCTCGCCGATGCGCCCGAGCGCCCGCAGATCGAGATGAGCGCGACCTTCGGCAGGAGCGACAGCCTCGCGCGGATTCTCGCCCGCCAGGGTGTTGGCCAGGCCGATGCGGAGCGCGCGGCAGACCTGGTCGCACAGGCCATTTCGCTCGACGAGATCGAGCCGGGCACCCAGATCGATGTGACGCTGGGCCGCCGCTCCGCGCCCAAGGCACAACGCCCGCTCGACGAGATGCGCTTCCGCGCCCGCTTCGACCTGTCGCTGGCGGTGGCGCGCGGCGACGATGGCAACCTCGCGCTAATCCGCGAGCCGATCGAAGTCGACGAGACGCCGCTGCGCCTGCGCGGTACGGTCGACGGCAGCCTTTATCGCTCGGCCCGCGCAGTCGGTGCGCCCGCGAGCGCGATCCAGGCCTTCCTCAAGGCGCTCGGCGACCACGAGGATCTCGACCAGGCGCTGCAACCGGGCGACACTTTCGACATGATCGTCTCCTACCGCCGCGCCGCGACCGGAGAGCGGCAGGCGGGCCGCCTGCTCTATGCGGGGGTGGAGCGCGATGGGGAGCCGAAGATCCAGCTGATGCGCTGGGGCAAGGATGGCCAGTTCTACGAAGCCTCGGGCGTGGGCGAGCAGCGGTCGGGCCTCGTCGCGCCCGTGCCGGGCTCGATCTCCTCGCGCTACGGCATGCGCCGCCACCCGATCCTGCGTTACAAGCGGATGCACGCGGGGGTCGATTTCCGCGCGCGCTACGGCACCCCGATCGTCGCCCCGACCGATGGCCGCGTATCCGGCGCGGGCCGCATGGGCGGTTGCGGCAATGCCGTGCGACTGGCGCACGAGGGCGGGATCAGCACCCGGTTCTGCCACATGAGCCGGATCGCGGTCTCTTCCGGCCAATATGTCGAGCGCGGCCAGATAATCGGCTATGTCGGATCGACGGGCCTCTCGACTGGCCCGCACCTCCATTACGAAATGTATCGCGGCGGCCGCTCGGTCGATCCGCTGTCGGTCAGCTATGTCACCCGCGCCACGCTGAGCGGGTCCGAACTGCGCCGCTTCCGGGAAGCGCTCGACGCTCTCAAAACCGTCGATGCCGGGGCCGCGCTGGAAGACATGCGACCGACCAAGCCGGTTGAAGAGAACCCCGTGCGCGAGATCGACCGCATCGCGCTGCACGCGCGCTATTCGCGCGGCGGCTGACCCACCTGCGCGGGCTTGCGGCGCGGCCCGGCTTGCGCCACACCCCGGCCATGTCGCCGAGCTTTCCATCGACCCGCTTGCGCCGCACACGCACGCAGGACTGGAGCCGCCGGCTCCACCGCGAAACCGTGCTCACCCCCGCCGACCTGATCTGGCCGCTCTTCGTGATCGAAGGCGAGGGCGCGCAGGAGCCCATCGCCAGCCTGCCGGGCGTCAGCCGCTGGTCGGTCGACCTGCTGCTGGATCGTGTGGGCGAGGCCATCGACCTCGGCATTCCGTGCGTCTCCCTGTTCCCCAACACGCCGCCCGAAAGGCGCAGCGAGGGGGCCGAGGAGGCGTGGAACCCGGACAACCTCAGCTGCCGCGCGGTCCGCGCGATCCGCGACCGCTTCGGCGATGCGATCGGCGTGATGTGCGACGTCGCGCTCGATCCCTATACCACCCATGGCCACGACGGCCTGCTGGATGCGAACGACTACGTCGCCAACGACGCGACGCTCGATGCGCTGGTCAAGCAGGCGATCAACCAGGCGCAGGCCGGCGCGGACATCATCGCCCCGTCGGACATGATGGACGGCCGCATCGGTGCCATCCGGCAGGCGCTGGAAGAGGGCGGGCACGCCAACGTCCAGATCATGAGCTATGCCGCCAAGTATGCCTCGGCCTTCTATGGCCCGTTCCGCGATGCGGTCGGCTCGGGCGACCGGCTCAAGGGTGACAAGCGCACCTACCAGCTCGACCCGGCGAACAGTGACGAGGCGATGCGCGAGATCGAACTCGACATTGCCGAAGGCGCGGACAGCGTGATGGTGAAGCCGGGCCTCGCCTATCTCGACATCGTCCGCCGCGCGCGCGAGCGTTTCGACGTGCCGGTCTTCGCCTATCAGGTGAGCGGCGAATACGCGCTGGTCGAAGCCGGGGTCGGGGCGGGCGTGGGAGCGCGCGAGCCGCTGGTGATGGAGAAGCTGATGGCGTTCAAGCGCGCCGGGTGCGCGGGCATCCTCACCTATTACGCGCCCTTTGCCGCCCGCATTCTCAATGGCTGACTTCCGGCACGAGACCGAGCGGCTGGTGCTGCGCGACTGGCGCGAGGACGACTGGCCGCGCTTCTGGGAGGCGACCAACACCCCGGCCGTGATGCGCTGGCTGGGCGGGGTGTGCAATGCCGACAAGCGGCAGGGGGCGCAGGAGCGGCTGCTTTCGTACGAGCGCGAGCATGGCCACACCTTCTGGGTGCTGGAGCGCAAGAGCGATGGCGCCATCCTCGGCTTCTGCGGTCTCAAGCGCTGCAACCAGGCGGGCGGGCCGCTCGGCACGATGGAAGTGGGCTGGCGACTGCGCGAGGATGCGTGGGGCCAGGGTTATGCCAGGGAGGCGGCTTCGGCATCGCTCGATCTCGCGTTCGACCGCTTCGACGCGGACGAGGTCGTCGCGCTGACCGTCGCGCGCAACGAGGCGAGCTGGGGCCTGATGCGCCGGCTCGGCATGCAGCGCCGCGAAGACCTCGACTTCGCCAATGCCGAGTTCGACCCCGAGGACCCGACGGTCATCGTCTATTCGATCACGCCCGATGCATGGCGGGCCGCGCGTGACGGCTAGCATTCCCGATCCCGTGCTCGAGACCGAGCGGCTGGTGCTGCGCGCCATCCGCCCCGGCGATGCCGAACTGCAGCACCAACATCTCAACACGCCTGCGATGATGGAGCATCTTGGCGGTCCCGCCACGCTCGAGCAGATCGAGGGCAAGCACGCGAAGACGATGGAGCTGCACGCGCGCGAAGGGTTTGGCTTCCTGTTCGCGATCGAGCGCGAGACCGGCGAGCTGGTCGGCCATTGCGGATTGAAGCGGGTCGACCACGAGGCGGCGCACAACATCGGGGATTTCGAGATCGGCTGGCTGATTCGCGAGGATCGCTGGCGGCGCGGGCTTGCGATGGAGGCGATCCGCGCGGTGCTCGAATGGGCCTTCGTGACCCATGACGCGCCGCATGTCGTCGCGCTTACATCCGAGCGTAACGAACCGAGCTGGCGGCTGATGGAGCGGCTCGGAATGACGCGCCGCGAAGATCTCGATTTCGACGATCCGCGTTTCGCTCCGGAAGACAACCCCACGATCCTCTATTCGCTCGACCGGGCTGCCTGGGAAGCGCGCCGGTGACAGTACCCGCACGCCGCCTGCCCGCTCGCGCGCTGTTCGTGGCGACCATCCTGCTCGGCAGCTTCCTGCTGTTCCTTGTCCAGCCGCTCGTCGCCCGGCTCGCCCTCCCGCTGCTGGGCGGCGCGCCGAACGTCTGGAACAGCGCGATGCTGGTCTACCAGGCGCTGCTGCTGGGCGGCTATGCCTATGCGCACTTCCTCTCTCGCCTCGCGGTGAGGCGGCAGGCGCTGGTCCACCTCGCGCTGATGGGGCTGGCGCTACTCTCCCTCCCGATCGCGCTGGCGGACGTTCCGCAGCCGAGCGGGTGGGAGGTGTTCTGGGTGCCATGGCTGCTGGTCGCGACCATCGGCCCGCTGTTCTTCCTCGTCGCGGCGCAGGCCCCGCTGATCCAGCGCTGGTACGCCGCCGATCCCAAGGCGGGCGATCCCTACTGGCTTTATGCCGCGTCCAATATCGGCAGTTTTGCGGGGCTCATCAGCTATCCGCTGCTGCTCGAGCCCAATTTGCCGCTTGCCGACCAGAGCGCGCTGTGGGGCGTCGGCTACGGCCTGCTGATCCTTTGCATGGCCGGGCTGGCGTGGAGCCGCTGGCGCGCGCCCGATCCGGTGGCCGCAGAGACCGGAGCGGACGACGAGGCCGAGCCCGTCGGCTGGCAACGCATCCTCCTGTGGCTCGCGCTCTCGGCCGTGCCCTCGGGCCTGATGCTCTCGACCACCACGCACCTGACGACCGACATCGTCGCGATGCCGCTGCTGTGGGTCGTCCCGCTGGGGCTCTACCTCCTCAGCTTCGTGTTTGCCTTCAACGAGCGCAGCCATCTCGGCTTCGCGCTGTCGCGCACCGCGCCCACGATCCTGCTGCTGGCGGGCGCGATGGCGATGGTCAGCCGCGGGGCGGACAGCGTCTCGCTCGCGCTGGCGGCGGTGCTGATGCTGTTCGTGGTGGCGACCGCGCTCCACCGGCGGCTCTACGCCAGCCGCCCCGGCCCTGCGCGCCTGACCCAGTTCTACCTCGTGATGAGCGCAGGGGGAGCGCTCGGCGGGGTGTTCGCCGCGATTATCGCCCCGCTGCTGTTCGACTGGGTGTGGGAGCATCCGCTGCTGGTCCTCGCCGCCGGGGCGCTGCTGACCCAGAAGCCGCTGATCGGCTGGATGGACCGGCTGGGGCTGGACGCGCGCGGCAGGCTGATCGCGCGGCTGGCACTGGTTGCGGGCGCGATCGCGCTGGGCCTGTGGATGGACGCGGCGGTGGACGCAGGCGAGAGCGTCATGGTCCACGTGCTGCTGATCGCCATCGCGCTGCTCGGCGTGCTGGCGCTCGGCAGCCGGTGGGCCTTCCTCGCGATCCTGCTGATCCTGATGCTGGCGCGCGGCGGGTGGGACACGCTGGAGGACAGCGCCGAGGGGATTCGCGAACGTAGCTATTTCGGGGTCTATACGATCCGCCAATATGCCGACCCGCCGACCCGCGTGCTGCTCCACGGCACGACTATCCACGGGCGGCAGTTCATGGAGCCCGAGCGGCGTCGCGCACCGACCAGCTATTACGGGCCGACCTCCGGCGTCGGGCTGGCGCTGTCGGCGGCGGACGACATTTACGGCGAGGGCGCGGATATCGGGCTGATCGGGTTGGGGACGGGCACGCTCGCCTGTTACCGCCAGCCGGACCAGGATTACGCCTTCTACGAGATCGACCCGATGGTGGTCGAATACTCGCGCAAGAGGGTGTTCTCCTTCCTCGGCGATTGCGCGCCCGAGGCCGCGATCCACATGGGCGATGCGCGCCTCGCGCTGGAAAGCGAACCCGCCCGGCAATACGACATCCTCGCCGTCGATGCCTTCAGCTCGGACGCTATTCCGCTCCACCTGCTGACGCGCGAGGCGATGCACACCTATGGCCGCGCGCTCAAACCCGACGGGCTGATGCTGGTCCACATCTCCAACCGCTATATCGACCTGCGCCCGGTGATCGCGGCGCATGCGCTGGAGAACGGCTGGATCGCCCTGATGCGCGACGATCCGGGCGACCCGGAGAACGGCATTTCGGCGAGCTTCTGGGTCGCGATATCGAGCGATGCCCTGCCGATGGCGAAGCTGCTGCAATCGAACCCGGAGGCCGACTGGATCGAGCTGGGCGACCCCGCCCCGCAGGTGTGGACCGACGATTTCGCCTCCACCCTCCCGCTGCTAGACTGGAACGCCATCCTCGGAGGCCGACAATGACCGACACCAATCGACCGGGCGTGCGCCTGATCCCGATCCACGGCAAGACGCCGCGCATCCACGAAAGCGCCTTCATCGCGCCCGGCACGGTGATCGTGGGCGATGTGACCATCGGGGCGGGCAGCTCCATCTGGTACAATTGCGTGCTGCGCGCCGATGTCAGCACGATCACCATCGGCGAGCGGACCAACGTGCAGGACGGCAGCGTGCTCCATTGCGATGCGCCCTCGCCCCAGTATCCCGACGGGTGCCCGCTGGTGATCGGCGACGACGTGCTGATCGGCCACATGGCGATGGTCCACGGCTGCACGATCCACGACCGGGGCTTCGTCGGCCTCGGTGCGATTGCGATGAACAAGGCGGTGATCGCCAGCGATGCGATGCTGGCGGCCGGCGCGATGCTGACCGAGACCAAGGTGATGGGCGAACGCGAGCTGTGGGGCGGGCGCCCTGCGCGCAAGATGCGCGATCTCGACGATGCGGCGATTGCGGGCATGCAGCTGGGCGTCGCGCATTATGCCGAAAACGCGAAGCATCATGCGGCGGCGGTGGCCGAGAGCGCATAGCGCCTGACACACCTGACACAGTGTTCAGGGGGAGAATTTCTCTCCCTTGCGATTGGGTGCGCACGAAGCGAAGACGACGATGCGAAAGAGCGATCCTGCCATGCCACGAGTCGACGCCTGTAGGACAGCGCGCAGAGGCGCGGCTCGCGATGGCGCGCCCTAAGGCAGATCTTCCCGATGCCGTCGCGCTGCGCGCGCTGGTTACCGCAGGCGAGTTGCGCGTCCGGGTGACCCCCGGCGCACGGACCGAGAGTGTGTCCATCACCGGCAATGCGGTGCAGGTAAAGGTGCGCGCAAAGCCGCAGGACGGCGCGGCCAATACGGCGGTTGAGGCGCTGGTCGCCAGGGCGCTCGGCATTCCGAAATCGCGCTGCCGCATCCTGCGAGGCGCGACCGCGCGCGAGAAGGTGCTGGATGTTTCGCTCTAGGCGGGTCTTCCGGAGATGCGGGTGGCCGCCGCGCACAGCGCCAGCGCGATGGCGCTTGCGAGCCACAGCGATGCCGCGCCCCAGCTCAGGCCCACGAAAGCTCCGCACACCGCCCCTGTCAGCAGGCTCACCCACAACAGGGCGAAGGGCAGCGGGTTGGCGCTGCGGTCTCCGCCGATCCGGTCGGCCAGCAATTGCCCCGTCCGCACCAGGGCGCCGGTCATGTAGGTCAAGCCGACGGGGTTGGCACGATTGGCGCTGAGCGCGGTGTTCAGCGCGCCCATCGCCATCACCAGCAGGGCGAGCGAAATCTCGTTCTGGTCGAGCGCCCTGGCCAGCGCGGCGCAGACCAGCGCCCCGGCAACCAGGCCGGTGACGACGGGCTTGCGCCTGCCGGGCCAGCGGTCGCCCACCAGCGTCCCCGCCGTGACCCCGATGACAAACCCGGCGATCAGCAGCGCGGGCACCGCGACGCGCGCCATCCCGCCTGCGAGATCGCGCGCCAGCAGCGTGGTGTTCCCGGTCATGAAGGAAACGAAATAGCCGTCGAGCTGGAGGAAGCCGGTGACATCGACGAACCCGGCCAGCGCAGCGACGGCATAGGCAAAGCGGCGCTGCGTGGGGGAGAAGCGTTGCATGGCCCGTCGCTACACCCAGCCAGCGGCGAATTGAAGCGGCGGGGCGCGGGGATAAGTCGCGGATCAGTCGCGGATCAACGCCTGCAGCGCCTCGATCCGGTCGGCCTCGTGCGCGGGCTTGTCCCACCGGATGCGGTGGATGCGCGGGAAGCGCATCGCCAGGCCGCTCTTGTGGCGCTTGCTGGCGTGGACGGAGTCGAACGCCACCTCGAACACCAGGCTCTTGTCGGTCTCGCGCACCGGGCCGAAGCGGTTGACCGTGTTCTGCCGCACATGCCGGTCTATTCTTTTCAGCTCGGCATCGGTGAAGCCCGAATAGGCCTTGCCGACAGGCAATAGCTCGGCGCCCGCATCCGGCTCGCCATCCCAGCAGCCGAAGGTGTAGTCCGAATAGAAGCTCGACCGCTTGCCGCTGCCGCGCTGGGCATACATCAGCACGCAATCGACCAGCAGCGGGTCGCGCTTCCACTTGTACCAAAGGCCCGTCCGGCGCCCCGGCACATAGGGGCTGTCGCGAAGCTTGAGCATCAGCCCTTCGATCGCATCGTCGCGCGCGCCTTCGCGGATTTGCGCCAGATGCTCGAAATCGCGCGCCTCGACGATTGCGCTGAGGTCGAAGCGCGTGTCGGGCAGCCGGGCCATGAGCGCTTCGAGCACCGCGCGCCGCTCGTGCCACGGCCTGTCGCGCAGGTTCTCTCCCTCGAGCGAGAGGACATCGTAGACGCGCACGAAGGCGGGGCTTTCCGCCAGCATCTTTTTGCTGACGGTCTTGCGGCCGAGCCGCTGCTGGAGCGCGTTGAAGCTCGCCGCGCCGCCTGCTTCTCCGCCCTGCGTGGTCCCCTGCACCAGCAATTCGCCATCGAGGATCGCGGGGAAGGCGAGCGCGGGCAGCATTTCGGGGAAAGTGTGCGAGATATCGTCGCCGCCGCGCGAAAACAGCCGTGTCTCGCCCCCTGCGTGGACAAGCTGCACCCGGATCCCGTCCCACTTCCACTCGGCGACGTAGTCGTCGAGGCTGACGATGGTGTCTTCGAGCGGATGGGCGAGCATGAAGGGCTTGAACAGCGGGATATCCGCCATGTCGGGCGGGTCCGCGCCCTCGGCGGCCCAGGCGAAGAGTTCGGGGTAGGGGGGCCTGAGGCCGTGCCAGTATTCCTCGACGTCCTCCACGGCCACATCGAAGGCATCGGCGAAAGCGACCTTGGCCAGCCGCGCCGAAACCCCGATCCGCATCGCGCCGGTGGCGAGCTTGAGCAGCGCGTAGCGGCCCGAGACATCGAGCCGGTCGAGCAGCGCGGGCAGTTCGACCAGCGCCGATTTGCGCGTCATGCCCTGCAGCAGTTCGACCGTCTCGCTCACGCTGGGTGGCGAAGGAGGGTCATCGGGCTGGGGCCATAACAGGCTGGCGGTTTCCGCCGTGTCGCCCACGAAATCGCGGCTCAGCGTCCACAGCACCGGGTCGACGCGTTCCTTCAGGATGTTGCGGATGGTCGAGGATTTAACCGCCGGAAAGTCGAGCCCGTCGCTGAGCGCTGCCAGCGCCCAGCCGCGATCGGGATCGGGCGTGGCGCGCAGGTACTCGCCGATCAGCCGCAGCTTCTCGTTGCGGCTGCGGGTATAGACGAGCGCGTCGATCAGGGCGGCGAATTGCTCCATCAGGTTGCTCGCCCAATCCGCCGAAATGGACCGGATTTTCCGGCACTTGGCTCCAAAGCCGAGCCAGTCGCGCCCCTCCCGCCCCCGGTTCGCGGTAGCCTCCGCATACGGGCGCCGATTGTCGGCTGCCCGCATACGGGGAGAACAAACCGATGGCTGAAGTCGGATATTATATCGTCGATCTCGAAGTCGCACCCGAAGGGGGAGCGATGCCGGGGGCGCCCAACCTCACGCTCAAGCTCGGCGTCAACGCCACCAATGGCGAGGTCAACGGGCAGGCCACGCTGACGCAGGCGGTGCAGGGCGGCGAGCACGAGTTCCCGGTGAGCGGATCGATCCATCACACCGGGTTCGGCGAGGACAGCCTGCTGGTCTCGCTGACCGGATACTATGCGCAGTCGGTCCCGCCGCCCGCGATCGGCACCTATCTCGTGCCGTTTTCCGCCGCGCTGGCGGTCGACAAGAGCTGGAACGGCACTGGCAGCTACACCTTCGGCCACAACCGGATGAGCCGCTGCAAGGTGACCAGTACCGGCAGCTGATCGAATGACGGGCCGCCCGCCCGGGTGGGCGGCCCTAGTCATCTTCGTCCTCGTAGCCGACCATGGCCAGCGCGCGGGCGGGCTTCTGGTGCAGCTGGCACCATCTCAGCAGCGCTTCCTCGCGGCCGTGGGTGATCCATGTCTCCTGCGGGTCGACCTCGCGGATCGTGTCGGTCAGCTCGCCCCAGTCGGCATGATCGGAGATGATCAGCGGCAGCTCGACATTGCGCTGCCGCGCGCGCTGACGGACCCGCATCCAGCCCGACGCCATGGCGGTTACGGGATCGGGCAGGCGGCGGCTCCAGCGATCGTTGAGGGCGGATGGCGGGCAGACCACCACGTGGCCGCGCATGTCGTCCTTGGCGTGATCGCTCACCAGCCGCAGTTCGCCCAGATCGACGCCGTGTTCTTCGTAGAGGCGGCACATCTTCTCCATCGCGCCGTGGAGATAGATCGGGTCCGAATGCCCTGCGGCGCGCAGTTCCGCGATGACCCGCTGCGCCTTGCCCAGCGCATAGGCGCCCACGAGCACACATGAGTCCGGGTGCGCGGCGAGCCGGTCGGTCAGCTTCGCGATCTCGCCCTTGATCGGCGGGTGGGTGAAGACCGGCAGGCCGAAGGTCGCCTCGGTGATGAAGATGTCGCACGGCACCGGCTCGAAGGGCGGGCAGGTCGGATCGGGGCGTCGCTTGTAGTCGCCGGTGACCACGATCCGCTCGCCCGCATGTTCGAGCAAAATCTGCGCGCTGCCGAGCACGTGGCCGGCCGGAATGTAGGTCGCATCGACGCCGCCCGTCAGGCGGATCGTCTCGCCATACTGCACGGGCATCGCCTTGTGCGGAATCTCGCCTGCATCGTCCTCAGCCCCCGTTCGGTAGCGCAGTTCCATGATGGCGAGCGTCTCGGGCGTCGCCCATGTCGTCCCGTGGCCGCCGCGTGCATGGTCCGCGTGGCCATGGGTGACCAGCGCGCTGTCGACCGGGCGCGAGGGATCGACCCAGGCATCGGCGGGCACCACATGGATGCCGTGCGGGTGCGGCTCGATCCAGGAAAAGGGGGCGGGCATCGGCAATTCAAATGGAGTTCGAGCTCGCTCGGTTCCAGCCTGCGCGCGGGCGACAGCCCTGAAAATGCATCACGCTAAGGCGCAAAGAGGGACCACCCGGGTGTCGGCGACATGCGAACCACCGACCAACCTCTTCGCGTCTTTGCGTGAGACTAAATGGCGTTAACGCGCGGGCTCACTCGCCGCCTTTGCTCTCGGATCCTTCGGCAGCGCCCGCATCCGGCGCGGCCTTCTTCTTCGGCGGCGCCTTCTTGCGCTTGGCTTTCGGTGGAGCGGGGGTCAGTTCGAAGTGCGGCTTGCCGTCCTTCATCGTGACATTGACCTCGCCCCCGTCGGCCAGCTTGCCGAACAGCAGTTCCTCGGCCAGCGGCTGCTTGATCTTCTCCTGAATCAGGCGGCCCATCGGGCGCGCACCATAGAGGCGATCATAGCCCTTCTCGCCCAGCCAGGCCTTCGCCTCGTCGTCGAACTGGATGTCGACATTCTGTTCGGCGAGCTGGAGTTCGAGCTGGAGGATGAACTTGTCGACGACGCGCGCGATGGTGTCCTTGCCGAGATAGCCGAAGGGCACGATCGCATCGAGGCGGTTGCGGAATTCGGGCGTGAACATCTGCTTCACCGCTTCCTCGCTCGCGTCCTCGCGGCTGGTATCGCCGAAACCGATGCCCTGGCGCGCCATGTCCGCCGCGCCCGCATTGGTCGTCATGATCAGCACCACGTTGCGGAAGTCCACGGTCTTGCCGTGATGGTCGGTCAGGCGTCCGTTATCCATCACCTGCAGCAGGATGTTGAACAGGTCCGGGTGCGCCTTCTCGATCTCGTCGAGCAGCAGGACGCAATGCGGGTTCTGGTCGACCGCGTCGGTCAGCAACCCGCCCTGGTCGTAGCCGACATAGCCCGGAGGCGCGCCGATCAGCCGCGAAACGCTGTGCCGCTCCATGTATTCGGACATGTCGAACCGCTTCAATTCGATGCCCATGATGCTGGCAAGCTGGCGCGCCACTTCGGTCTTGCCGACGCCGGTGGGCCCGCTGAACAGGAAGCTGCCGATGGGCTTGTCCGGATCGCGCAGGCCCGCTCGGCTCAGCTTCATCGCGGTCGAAAGCTTGGCGACGGCGGGATCCTGGCCGAACACCACCTGCTTCAGATCGCGTTCGAGGTTTTCGAGCGCGCGCTTGTCGTCCTTGGAAACCGATTTCGGCGGGATGCGCGCCATGGTCGCGATCACCGCTTCGATCTCCTTCGCGGTGATCTTCTTCTTGCGGCGGCTGGGCGGGACGAGCATCTGCATCGCGCCGACCTCGTCGACCACGTCGATCGCCTTGTCGGGCAGCTTGCGGTCGTTGATGTAGCGCGCCGACAGCTCGACCGCAGTTTTCAGCGCATCGAGCGTGTACTTGACCTTGTGATGATCCTCGAACGCGCTCTTGAGGCCACGCAGGATCTTCACCGTATCCTCGATCGTCGGCTCGTTGACGTCGATCTTCTGGAAGCGGCGCAGCAGCGCGCGGTCCTTCTCGAAATGGTTGCGGAATTCCTTGTAGGTGGTCGAGCCGATGCAGCGGATGCTGCCGGAGGACAGCGCGGGCTTGAGCAGGTTGGAGGCGTCCATCGCCCCGCCGCTGGTCGCGCCTGCCCCGATCACCGTATGAATCTCGTCGATGAACAAAATCGCGTGCGGCATCTTTTCCAGTTCGGAGACGACCTGCTTCAGGCGTTCCTCGAAATCGCCGCGATAGCGCGTGCCCGCGAGCAGCGCGCCCATGTCGAGCGAGTAGATCACCGCTTCGGACAGGACTTCGGGCACGTCGCCTTCGACGATCTTGCGCGCGAGGCCTTCGGCAATCGCGGTCTTCCCGACGCCGGGATCGCCGACATAGAGCGGGTTGTTCTTGGACCGGCGGCACAGGATCTGCACCGTGCGGTCCACTTCCGGCCCGCGCCCGATCAGCGGGTCGATCTTGCCGCTGTCGGCCTTGGCGTTGAGGTCGACCGTGAACTGGCTGAGCGCGGTCTCCTTCTTGTTGCCCTTGGCCTCTTCCTTCTCCTCGGCCTCGGCCTCGTCGTTGCCGCGCGCCCCGCGCGGCTCGATCGCCTGGCCGCCCTTGCCGATGCCGTGGCTGATGAAGCTGACCGCATCCAGCCGGCTCATGTCCTGCTGCTGCAGGAAATAGACCGCGTAGGAATCGCGTTCGGAAAACAGCGCGACCAGCACGTTCGCGCCGGTGACCGTGTCCTTGCCGGAGGATTGCACGTGCAGGATCGCGCGCTGGACGACCCGCTGGAAACCGGCGGTCGGCTGGGGCTCGCCCGCCTCGTCGGCCTTGAGCGACTGGTATTCCTGATCGAGATAGGTGCGCACGACGTCGCCCAGTTCGGCCAGGTCCACCCCGCATGCGCCCATCACCTCGGCCGCGTCGTCGTCCGCGATCAGGGCGAGCAGCAGGTGTTCGAGCGTGGCATATTCGTGCCGCCGCTCGCGCGCGCCGTCGAGCGCGGCGTGGAGGGTCTTTTCGAGATTTTGCGCAAAGCTGGGCATCAGGTATCCTGCGGGGTCTGGCAGCGGGCCAAGGGGCTGCGAAATGTCACCGGAGTTTCGCGCAAAGGGGTGAGCGCGGGGTGAACGGCATGCGACAAATATTGGTGGCCATCAGGCCGATGTGAAGGGGGCGCGTGCGAAGGGCGCACAGCTCTCATTCCCCGCTTTTCCTCGAAAACAGCGCTTCTGCGGCGCTGCGCTGCTGGGAATATTTCAGCCGGTGCTGCTCGACCCGTGCGATCTCGACCTGCAGCAGGCGGATCCGCTCGTCGAGTTCGAATTGCGAAAGGCGCGAAAGATCGTCGGCAGCCAGCAGGCTGGCCGCATCGCTGGTGGGGCGGGGGCCGACGTCTTCTTCCATGCGGCTCACTCTCCCCCCACTCCCGGTTGCTGTCAATGCGCCGTGAAGCTACGGGCCGCTTAGCTTGGTCACTGGTGCGATATTGTCGCGCCCTCCGGGGGGAGAACGAATGGAAACCGTGCCCGAAACAATGCGCGCCATCGGGATGTCCGGCAATGGCGGCCCCGAGGTTCTGGTGCTGGAGGAAGGCGTCGCGGTCCCGCAGCCCGGCAAGGGCGAGGTGCTGCTCAAGCTCGCCTATGCCGGGGTCAACCGGCCCGACTGCATCCAGCGTGCCGGGCTCTATCCGCCGCCACCGGGAGCTTCGCCCATTCTCGGGCTGGAGGCTTCGGGAGAGATCGTGGCCGTGGGCGAGGGGGTCGATCCCGCGCGGCTGGGCGAGCATGTCTGCGCGCTGACGCCCGGCGGGGCCTATGCCGAATATTGCGTGGTGGCCGAGGGGCATGTCCTGCCCGTGCCCGATGCGCTGACCCTGGCGGAAGCCGCGGCGCTGCCCGAAACCCTGTTCACCGTGTGGCACAATGTCTTCCAGCGCGGGATGGCGCGCGACGGGGAGACGCTGCTGGTCCACGGCGGCACGAGCGGAATCGGCACGATGGCGATCATGCTCGGCAAGGCCTTCGGGCTGACCACGATCGTCACCGCGGGCAGCGAGGAGAAGTGCGACGCCGCGCGGCGCGTCGGCGCCGACCATGCGATCGATTACAAGACCACCGATTTCGTCGAGGCGGTGGGCCTCATCACCGGCGGCGACGGGGTCGACCTGGTGCTCGACATGGTCTCGGGCGATTACGTCGCGCGCAACCTCAAGTGCCTCAAGCCCGACGGACGGCATGTGACCATCGCGGTGCTCGGCGGGCTCAAGGCGGAGATCAACATGGCGCTGGTCATGTCGAAACGGCTGGTCCTGACCGGATCGACGCTGCGGCCGCGCTCGGATGCGTTCAAGACCGCGCTGCGCGACGAGATCGAGCGCGAGGCCTGGCCGCTGATCGAGGAGGGCGCGATCCGCCCGGTGATGGACGAGATTTTCGCGCTCGGCGATGCGGCCAAGGCGCATGCTCGAATGGAGAACGGCGACCATATCGGCAAGATCGTGCTCGCCATCGATGAGAGTCTCTGACGATCAGGATTGTCGGCTGACGGGCAAGACTGTGGATATTCGCAGTAGTGTCATGGTTTTGTGAGTCGCCTGTAACAAAGGCCATCTAGGTATCGCCGCATATAACCCGGCGAAAAGGCAGTTTTCGCCCGATCTGTTCTGGACGATCAACAGGGGCCGGCGACCACCATGCTCGACCAAACGTCACCCGCAGGCTTGCCGAAAGTGTTTTCCGCCCTGGCCGGCGAGTTCGACAATGTCGCCAGCTTCCCCCCGGTCGAACCCTCCGTGCCGGAGCCCGAGGACGGCAAGCGCCGCCGCTATCGCACGATCTGGATCAGCGACGTCCACCTGGGCACCAAGGGCTGCAATGCCGAGCTGCTGATCGACTTCCTCGACAGCACCGACAGCGAGACGATGTATCTGGTCGGCGACATTATCGACGGCTGGCGGCTGAAGAAGAAGTTCTACTGGCCGCCCGCGCATAACGACATCGTCTGGCGCATCCTCAAGCGCGCCAAGCGCGGCACGCGGATCGTCTACATTCCCGGCAACCACGACGAGGTGGTGCGCCCGTTCAGCGGCATGAATTTCGGGGGAGTCGAAATCCGCCGCGCCGCCTTCCACACCACGGCCGACGGTCGCCGCCTGATGGTGCTGCACGGCGACGAGTTCGATACGATCATGCTCACCCACAGGTGGCTCGCCTTCGTCGGCGACACCGCCTATCATCTGATGATGGCCTTGAACGGATGGGTAAATTCCGCTCGAAAGGCTTTCGGGATGCCATACTGGTCGCTGTCCAAGGCGGCCAAGCACAAGGTGAAGAATGCCGTCGAGTTCATCTCGAAATTCGAGGAACTGGTCGCCCGCGCCGCCGGCGAGCGTGGGGTCGATGGCGTCGTGTGCGGCCATATCCACACCGCCGAGCACCGCATGTTCAAGCACAACGGGCGCGATATCGAATACTGGAACGACGGCGACTGGGTCGAAGGGTGCAACGCGCTGGTCGAACATTTCGACGGGCGGATGGAAATCCTTCACTGGGCGGACGAGATCGCCAGGCGCGGCGGCGCTGCTCCGGTCGAGGACAGCCCGGCCGAGGAACGCGAAGCGCGCGCGGTCGCCTGATGCTGCTGCGGGAACTTGGCGGCGTGGCTGATCTCGCCAACGCCACGCCCGGGTCGATCGCCCCCAAATCGATCGCCATCGTCAGCGATGCCTGGCATCCGCAGATGAACGGCGTGGTGCGCACGCTGACCACCACTTGCGACATCCTGCGCGCCTACGGCCACAAGGTCGAGGTTATCACGCCCGATCAGTACCCGTCCGTGCCGTGCCCGACCTATCCCGAGATCCGCCTCGCGCTGACCATGCCGGGCACGGTCGGCCGCCGCCTTGCCAAGCTGCAGCCCGATGCGGTGCATATCGCCACCGAAGGACCGCTGGGCCTTTCCGCGCGGCGATACTGCATGAGCAAGGCGGTGCCCTTCACCACCGCCTATCACACGCAGTTCCCCGATTACGTGTCGCGCCGCACCTATCTGCCACCCGATGCCTTCTGGCCCTATATCCGCTGGTTCCACCGCCCCGCGCAGCGCGTGATGGTGGCGACCGAGAGCATCCGCGACGAACTGCGCGCGCAGGGCCTCACCCGGCTGCACCACTGGGGCCGGGGCGTCGATCTCGACCTGTTCCGTCCCGATGTCGGCCCTTCGCCCGACTATGAGGGGCTGGCGCGCCCGATCCAGCTCTATGTCGGGCGGGTTGCGGTGGAAAAGAACATCGAGGCTTTCCTGAAAACGGACCAGCCCGGCACCAAGGTGATCGTCGGCGACGGGCCGGCCTTCGCCGATCTCAAGGCGCGCTATCCGGACGCCGTGTTTCTCGGCAAGCGGGGCGGGGACGATCTCGCGCGCTGCTATGCCGATGCCGACGTGTTCGTCTTCCCCAGCAAGACCGACACCTTCGGCCTCGTGATGATCGAGGCGCTGGCCTGCGGTACCCCCGTGGCCGCCTATCCCGTCTCCGGCCCGCGCGACATCCTGACCGAAGAGGTCGGTGCGATGCGAGAGGATCTCGACCAGGCGATCGCCGCCGCGCTGACCCGCGACCGGAAGGCCTGCGCGAATTTCGGCGCGCAGTTCAGCTGGGAAGCGGCGACCGTGCAGTTCCTCGCCGGGCTGGAGGAATTCGACGGCGAGTGCCTGACGCCCTGACGCCCTGATGGCCTGTCAGCCGGGAGGCGGGCTCAGCATCCGCTCCGGTTCCACTGGTTGCAGGGAACGTAGTTCAGCATGTTGCGCCGCTGCAGGTCGCGTTCCTGCTTCGCCCAGCCGGGTTCCTCGAACAGGTAGGAACCCCACTCGTTGCGGCGCGGATTGCCGCAAGACCCGCCCCGCTTCAGTTTCAGCGCGCAAGAGGCCCAGGCACGCCGGTACTTGGGCCACCACACCTTCGACAAGGTGTCGAGCAGCGCATCGCTGAGATCGAGCCCCCTGTCGTTGGCCACGGCGAGGGCGGATGTCTCCAGCACCTCGTGCCAGTACACCGTCGATTTCAGCGCGGGGTTCGCATGCAGCCGGGCGGCGAAATTGGCGGCTCCGGCAAAGTCCTTGGCCAGCACCAGCCGGTCGAACTCGGCCCGGGCTTCGGCATTGCGCACGTAAGAGGGGTAGGTGTTCGCAAAATCGGTTCCGGCGAGCAGGTTCATGAATTCCGGCCCGGTCCAGATCTCCTGCGGGTCGATCTGCCAGCTGGCCGGCTGGACATAGCAACTTCCGAGATAACCGATCATGGCATCGTCGCTCTCCCGCGGCATCACGTTCTCGCTACGCACGCCCGCCGCGCGTGCGCGCTGCATGAAACGATCGACGTCGCCTCCTTCTTCGGCAAGCAGCGTGGCGATGTAGTGCGACAGCTGGCCATCGGCGAAGACGTGCGACAGATCGCCCGCGATGGTCGGGATAGTGTCGTTCATCTCGCGTGCGTCCAGAGCGAAGAATGCCCAGGAAAGCAGGCAGTCGTAGCGCGCTTCGATCGACCGGTCGGAAGAGCCGTCCTCCTTCGCCTGCTCCCAGGTCTTGCGGACCTTCTTTTCGTACTCCGTCGCCGGCCGCCATCCCGATGGATCATAGGGCGCAGAGCCCTGCGCGTGTGCCGTCCCGCAAAGGGTCGCACTGGCGAGCGCCACTGCAGCGATGGATCCTAAGAGCTGCATTCCCGAACGCCTCCTGTTTCCGGAGCTACGGGATCGAGGCTATCGCGCCGGATGCGGGGCACAAGGGAAGACCGATTCCCTAACGGCAATTGTCATCTGCGCGCCATTCATCTTGCCGTGAGCCCGCGCTTATCCTAAGTGGGAGGAGAAGCGGCCGCTCCGAAAGGGGCGGCCCTTGTGTTTTCGGGCGTCTTTCCGGGCGTCTTTTCCGGCCCTTGCGATGACCCCTGGGCCGCATGCTTTCAGGATTACCGACCATGGCCGACCAACCGACCCCGCTGATGCCCCACGCGACCGCCACCTGGCTGGTGGACAATACCGGCCTCAGCTTCGAGCAGATCGCCGAATTCTGCGGCCTGCACATCCTCGAAGTGCAGGCCATGGCAGACGATCTGGCAGGCAGCAAGTATACCGGGCGCGATCCGGTCTATGCGGGCGAACTGACGCAGGAAGAGATCGAAAAGGGCCAGGAAGACAGTTCCTATTCGCTCAAGATGCAGAAGGCCCCGGCCGAGGTCACCCGCACCAAGGGCCCGCGCTACACGCCGGTCTCCAAGCGGCAGGACAAGCCCGACGGGATCGCCTGGATCCTGCGCAACCACCCCGAGATGTCGGACGCGCAGATTTCCAAGCTGATCGGCACGACGCGCAACACCATCGGCGCGATTCGCGATCGCACCCACTGGAACATCCAGAACATCCAGCCGAAGGACCCGGTGACGCTGGGCTTGTGTTCGCAGCGCGAGCTGGACGCGGTCGTCAAGGCCGCGGCCAAGAAGGCGGGCCTCGAAAACGCCGCTGCCGATCCGCAGGTCGAGGCGAGCGACAAGGCGCGGCTGATCGAGGAACTGCGCCGCGAGCGCGAGGAGAACGAGAAGGCCGCCGCCGAGGCCGCGCAGGAAGCCGAAGCCGCCGCTTGGCTCGAAGCCAAGCGCGCGAGCGAGGCGGAGCAGCTGAGCGGTGCGCCAGTCGATACCGGGGTCGATGCCGGTGAGGAAGCGAGCATCGACGAGGGCGTGGACGCCGGAGCGGACGCGACCGACGAGGCGTGACAAATTCGGGCCGGCCCCTTCGCAAATGCTTGCGCGAGGGGCCGGACCATCGCATCAGGCTTACATGGATGTAAGCAAGCTCCCGTATCACCACCCGCGCCCGTGGGACACGCCGATCGAGACGACCACCATGCCCGCGCTGTTCGGGCAGGCGGTCGATGCCCATCCGGATCGTACGCTGGTCGAATTTTTCGGGCGCAAGCTCAGCTATCAGGCGATGCATGCCGAGGCGCGGCGTTTCGCGGCGGGCCTGCAGCAGGCGGGCATCGGGCGGGGCGACCGGGTCGGCCTGTTCCTGCCCAACGTGCCGATCTACCTCTCCGCCTATTACGGCGCGATG
>MDTG01350146.1_pt1 | contig 72688 bp, 57 predicted proteins | sample 811421 | NCBI WGS metagenome assembly MDTG01 (sample SAMN05326645, study PRJNA326480) | marine metagenome | isolation source: seawater | place: Pacific Ocean: South East | collected 2011
CGGTTCAAGGCAGCAATCTACTTCCACTTGGGCGGTCTCGATCTCTACCCGGCGGCGGTGCGGAAATGAACGCTACCCACACGATTCAGTGAAGAGCCGGTTTTGAGAAGGAGGTAGCAACTATGCCGGTCCGAAGTGTTATCGAGATCCTAGCAGAAAGCTCTGAGGTAGTGATCGATCAAGGCTTGAGAGATGGTCTTCTGAAGGATATACCCGTTGTTGGGTTCGTTGCGAAGTCGATTGATGTGGTCAGCAGCATAAGAGACAAGCTGTTCGCATCCAAGATTGTCCGATTTCTGGAAGCGATTGAGGAGATCGGCGAAGAGGAAAAGAGCAAGCTCAGAGAAAAGATGAGTAATTCACCCCAAGAGGCAGGAAAAGTCGGCGAAGTCGTAATACTTACAATCGAACAGGCAACCGATTCAGACAAAAGCGACCTCGTGGCGAACGTGTTTCTAGCGTATGTAAGTGGCATAATTACCGCCAACGAACTACGCCGAATGTGCGATGTTGTAGATAAGTCGTTTGTTGATGATTTGTTAGATTTTACAGCAATTCATAATATGGGGAAAAAGACTGAACATCCGGCACTAACTAGGTTGCGAAATACGCCTCTGGTTGACATGTTTGGCGGAGACAAAATCGATGATATTGGGAAGCAATATGCGCGCGCCTCAAAATTTGGGAAAAAATTCGTCAATGCGCATCTTCACGGAAAAGCGTTGAGGCAAAGACAATAATCGAAAACGCAGACAGAGTCAGATATTGATGTCTCCCCTAGTAAAAACCACATGGACATCCACTCAAAAAAGAAATCGGCCAGAAATGCGTGCGGGGCGATCTGCTTGGGCTGTTCATCAGCTGTGATACGGGCCGCGGTCGTGAATTGGTCAGTCATTGACCAAATCACTGAATCGCACGTACGCCGAACCTGGCCCTGCGACCAATGCCGGCGGTCTCGGAAAAAGAGCCTTGGGGTCAGGTCTTGATTCATGCATGGATGCGAAAGAGCCTTGGGGTCAGGTCTTGTTTCATGCATGAACGCGGATTGGGGTTGTGAACTGCTCTGGTGGCGTCGTCAGGACGGCGCGCCGGTCGGCATCGCAAGGCGGCGGCTTTTCTTGAGGTTCTCGAGAAATGGCCTGCGCTCGGCCAGCGCCGCCATGCTGCGTTCGAAGGTTTCCACCGACTTGATCGACGGGAAGGCAAGCCGACGGTTGAGCAGGGAATAGCTCGCGGCGAGATTGAAGTAATTGTAGTAGAGGATCAGCGTCTGGAACGCGTCCGTGGGCCGTTTTTCCAGGCCCAGCTTCGCGGCGCTTCTTTCGTTCAGGATATAGCTGGTCGTTCGCACCTTTAGGTCGCCCCGGTCCGCCTGTTCGTGGTCCTCGATCAGGTTGATCAGGCCCTCGATCATCCCGCCCATCGCCAGCCTTTTCCGCTCACTTGCCGACATGTCCTTTCGAAACAGGAACCAGGAATCGAACAGCGTTCCGGCGTGCAATACCAGCGTTGAATTCCGCTCGGCCTCGCCGAGCAGGAACGGAGAGTAGTAGCGCAGCTTGCCGGCCCTGACCATGGCGGGGACATCCAGGAACGGGGCGATGATGCTCAGCACGAGTGCAAACACGAGAAAGATCAGCGGCCAAAGACCGGCCAGGTAGAGCAGGGCGCCGATGGCGCCGATGAACAGCAGCGAAACCAGTACGAGCGTTGCTTGAAAACGCCTCTGTTCTCTGCGGGACTTCTGGAAAAAGGGATGCTGGTGCGTCACGTTCTTGAGCCTGCGGGTACCAGGCGTCCGATGCAATGCTTCCGACGGTATCACTTGCACGACCGCCATGCAGATCGATGCGCCGCCCAGCCCTTGGGCGGCGCCCCCACAGCCAGCCGTTCCTAGAACACCGACAGGTCGTATGCAAACGCGAAGGCGCTCAGGGCCAGCCCGCTGGCGCCGACCAGGAGCAGGCCGGTGAGTGCGCCGATACGTACCGGGCCCGACATGCGGCGACGCACTACGGTGATCAGCAGGACGAGGCCGAGCAGCCCGCATACGAGCGAAAGCCACGGCGCGGCCGATGCGGCGGGGTGCAGGCCGGCGATGACGGCGATCTCGGAGATTTCGCTTGCCGCGTAGAGGCCATAGCCGGCCAGCGCGGCGAAGCCGACGCCGGAGACTGCGGTCAGGAAGCCGAGCCAGCGTGGGGCGGCGAGATCGGCATTCAGCTTTCCGGCGGGCTGGCCGTCGATTCGCCGGGCGATCAGGCCCGCCGGGATCAGGAACAGGGCGATGAGCAATATCAGCACGGGCACGCCTGCCCATATACCAGGCGCGATGAGATTCTTCGGGTCGTCATCGGCTTTTGCGCCGAAGATGACCGGTGCGCGCGTGGGCGTGAAGGCCAGGTACTGCGGGGCGTCGACACCGGCTTCCAGGCAGCTGGCGTCCAGCGCTGCCGGATCGGGGTTGTCGAAGAAGGCGTTGAGCACCGGTCCGGCGCAGTCGGACATGGAGCGCGTCGGCCCGTGGCCGGCGAAGGGCACTTCGATATAGCGCCCGTTGGAAAAGCCCGGTGCGATGTATCGGGCAAGCGGCGGCGGCGTGACCGGATCCCAGCCGCCGTTGACGACCAGGGTCGGGATGGCGCTCTCCACGAAGCGGTAGTCGGACCGGTCGCGCGGCGCCAGTCCCTCTTCCTCGCACATGCGCGCGGCATAGGCGGCGCCGGCGGGCGTCGAAAGGCCTTCGAAGCGCGGATTCTCGGCCAGGTCCTCGGCGGCCACGTCTTCGGTGGCGTGGACGTAACCGTCGTTGCACCGGATCGCCGCGCTCATGCCCTCGCTCATCGAATAGTCGCCCGGCCCGTCGCCCATGCCGGCCGCCAGCCGGAAGAACGCCGGATCCCGGGTCTCGAAATAGCCGACGATTGCATCGACGACCGCCGGAATCGCGGGATGCTCGTCCTGTTCGTAGGCCATCATGAACGGCGCGAACGCCAGGATCAGCCCGTTGACCTGCAGTTCGCCTTCGGGGTAGAGCTCGGTGTCCTCCATCGTCACGGTGACCGGATTGCCGCGCACGCTTTCGAGCGCGGCGTCGAGCCGGGCCTCGAGCCCGTCGCAGGCGGCCAGGTCGGTGCAGGTCGAAAAGACGTTGTCCAGCACCAGGTTCGCCCAGCGCCCGATCCGCATGAGGTCGGTCAGGTCGTTGGGCACGATGGCGTCGATCACCAGCGCGCGCACGCCGTCGGGATCCTGCAGCGCCAGCATCTGGCCCAGGTGCGAGCCGTAGGAAATGCCCCAGACGTTCCATTGCTCGAAGCCCAGCGCCTGGCGCAGCGCCTTGACGTCGCGGGCATTTTCCACCGTGTTGTAGCCGGAAAGATCGATCCCGGCGGCCTGTGCGGCCTGGAAACAGTTGCGGGTGACTTCGGTGCTGTTCCTTTGGGCTTCCTCCACGTCGCCGGAATGCACCAGCGCGCGCTCGGTCAGCCCATAGTGCGGGCACAGGTTGCCGCTGGCGCCGATGCCGCGCTGCTCGAGGATATAGAGATCGCGCTGCTCAAGAATGTCGTGCTCGCGCAGGCGTTCGGCGTACATGTTCACGCCCACGCCCGGGCCGCCGGTGAGGTAGATCACCGGATCGGCGCGGTACTCGGATTCATCGCCGGTCGCGGCGATCCTGACGAAGTGCAGGCGTATGGTGCGGCTGTCCGGGTTCTCGCGGTTTTCCGGAACCGCGATGAAGCCGCAGCTGATCTCGCCGGGTTCGTAATCGAACTCGCCCTTGAATGGGCAGACGAAGTCGACCGGCTCGGGCACCGGCCAGTCGGGCATGACCGAAATGGTCTCTTCCATCGGTGCTGTCGACGCTGCGTCCAGTGCCTCCGGCGCATTTTCCTGTGCAGCGACAAGACCCATGAAGGCCGCGGCAGCGGTGAGACCCAGATGTTTGATCATGATCGATTCCCTTGACGACGGCGAGCAGAAGAACCTGCCCGGAGGTCGAAGGGGCAAGGCGCGAAGGAGATCGCGCGCCGGGAAGTATAAGCGTCCCGTCCTTTGGCATCCAGCAGCATGAACAGGCTTCTTTCCGGTTGACTGCAACGAGCGCTATTTCTTGCCAGAATATTGGGGTCGTGGGGCGTTGGTATCCGACGGATCTATCCTCGGACGATGGAACGATGACGAACCGACCGGCGAACAGGAGCACGATGCGAGACAAGGTCAAAAATCGGGTTCTTTTCCAGTCGAGGCGCTTCAGCATCTACCTGGTGCGCTATTCGGCGGGCCACAGGATCGTGCCGCACGTGGACATGGTGTCGGCGGGCAAGCTGACCAAGTTCAATTGGGTGCTGGTCAAGCCCCGAGCGGGTGGTGAATTCATCTGCGAGAAAACCATCTTCAACCTGTTCGGGCGGTTCATCCTGTTCCGGCCGGACCTGTACCGGCACGAGGTCTCGGAAATCGAAAACGGGACCCGCTGGCTGCTGAGTTTTGCCCTGAATCATTGAACCCAGACGGGTTGATCGGCAATGGCCGCGCCTTCGCGCCTTTGCAGGGTTACTCAGGGTTCCTCAACACCGATCCCGGCACGACCACGCTGAGCGCGGTGGCATGAATCGAGCCGCGATTCACATAGGAATGCGGCTGGGCCCCGGGGAAGGCCAGCACCGATCCGGTCGGCACTGCAAACATCCTGCCGCTGACCACCACCGTGACCGTGCCCGCGGTCACGTGCAGGTATTCCTTGGTGCCGGTGACGTGCGGTGTTCCCCGCATGCTTCCGCCCGCCTCCAGTTCCATGCGTTCGATATGCAGCCCCTTGATCCGCTCCGGGAGCAGTTCGTGGACGCGTACCTTGCCCCGGCCGTATTTGCGCACCGGAATCCGGTCTTGCGGAATCAGGACGCATTCGTCGCGCGGCTCGGCGATCAGTTCCTCGATGCCGACGCCCAGGGCCGCCGACAGCCGCACGAGATTGTCCAGCGACGGATTGGCGGCGCCGGACTCGATGTTGGTGATGGTCGACCGGGGAATCCCGGCCATGTCGGCCAGTTGCTGCTGGCTCGCGCCGTGGGCGCCGCGCAACGCGACCACGTTCAGCGCCAGGTTGCGGGAAGGATTGTTCGGCATCGGTGGAGTCCGTTGGCAAGGCGGCAATATATGGGCATTTTAGACGAATTGCTGGCGTAGATCCTTAAGCTGGGCCTCGAATTCAACGCATCGAGGTTACAAGCATGAGTCGTTTTCCAGAGTCCGGAAAGTTCAGCAACGAGGGCAGCACGCTGGTCGAAGTGATGGGCCGCTACCTGGAACGCAGGCGGCGCGACCGGCCGGGAAAGGGCAAGGCCATCGAGGGCCCGACTCGACCCCGAAAGGTCGCGGACAAGTCGCCCGCATGACGCGATCCGCGCATGCACGCTCGCGAAGTCGGGTCGCGCAACGCCGCGGCCAATGGCGCTGGCTATCCCCGGAGGGGCTTAAGGCTGGCGACCCGGACGAGGTCGAACAAGACCCGTCCGGGTGGAAGTCACGAAACCGTCATCTCGAAATCGGAGACTCGAGGGCCCCGGTATCGCCAACGCCTCCATCGACGCATCGGCGAGAACCGGATGTCCATACTCAGAACAGGAGCAATCATGAAAAGCTACGTCGTGCCCGCGGTCGCAATCCTGCTGATTACCGTCGTCCTTGTCGTCATCAATGAACTCACCGAGACGACTTTCATCCAGGACTATGCCCTCCTGTTCATCGTTGCCGCAATGCTTTTCGGCGTCTGGCTGGGCAAGCGGCGGTAGGGGCCCATACGCCGGGGTCGACAGGCACGCCGAATCCGTAGTTGGCCGGCCTAGGGTGATCGCTCTAAAAACTCCCGCTAGCTTGGTTTGACGGCCCATCCTGGAGGGAGCCCGAAAATGGCTCGATTGATCAAGACGCTTTTTGTCCCCTATATCGGTTCGTGGCTTTTTCTCTTGTCCGTCCAGCAACTGGCCGCCCAGCAATCTTTCGAGGTGCCGATCGATTCGATCCCGGTCGCCGACCTGGGCCTGGAGGACAGGGTGCCGTCGGCCTTCGACCTGGTCGGGGCCGAAGACGGACCGGCGGAGCAGAATCGCGCCGCGCTGGTCCAGCGGCTGCAGTGCTGGATCGACGGGAACGAAGGCTGTGCGGTGGCCGATCCGAACGACCCGCGTGTTCGAGCGATTCGGCGCTTCCTGGCGACCGGCCCGGCCGACCGCCACGGAATGTTGGTCGTCGACTTCCCCGACCAGACCCGGGTCGACGTGCGGTTGGCGCGCGCTCCTGCCACAGACCCGAATGACTGGGATCAGCCCGTCTACGAGCCGGTCGTTCTCCTGGACACCGTGAAGGGGCCGGGGCCTGCGCAGGGCCAGCGCAACTGAAGTCACGTGGGCTGCACTTGTCGTTTGGTTGATTGCCCCGGGGGCTTTTGACGCCGTCACCGGGATGTCGCATACTCGGAAGCCCTGGCCGGCGGATCCCTGGCGCTGCGCTTTCGCCATTGGAGCATTCCGATCATGAAAAGACTTTGCTGCCTTGCCGGCCTCCTGTTGCTGTCTGCATCATCTTCGGGCGCCGAGGCTGATGAATGGCGCAGCAGCGCACAAATGGCTCGCGCCGCGAAGGACCTGCTGGAAACCCTCGAACCGAATCAGCGCGAAGCCGTGCGCTTTCCGCTGGAAGCGGGCGAACGCGCCAACTGGTCCAACCTGCCGATCATGATCGTGGACCCGTCGGGCCTGTTGCTGAAAGACATGAACGATACACAGCGCAAGGCCGTACAGGCTTTGCTGCGGGCGTCGATGTCCAGCCAGGGTTACGCCAAGTTCAGCGGCGTGATGCGGCTCGAGGAGCTGTTACGCGAATTGGCCCAGGCGCAATGGGAAGCGACCGCCGAAGTCGAGCGAACACCGTTTCGGAAGGCCCTGCTCGAAACACGTGATCCGACCAAATACGCGGTCGCCGTGTTCGGCGAGCCGGGGTCCGCCAACTGGGGCTGGAAACTGGTCGGCCACCATGCCGCTGCCAACTTCACCGTCTCCGACGGGCGCGTCGCATTCACGCCGACCTTCCTGGGAAGTTCGCCCATGGTCGTTGAATCCGGCCCGTACGCGGGCACCATGGTGCTGCCGCACGAAGGCGCTCGCGGCATCGACCTGATGGAAGCGCTTACGCCGGCACAGCAGGCCAAAGCCCGGGTCGACGAGAATCCCGCCGGCGGCATCTTCGCCGGCCCCGGCCGACAGGCCAGCGTGTCGGAGTACGAGGGATTGGCGGCCAGTGAATTCAATGCCGACCAGAAGCGACTGCTGCGCGTGCTGGTCGAGGAATATGTGCGGAATGCGGACTTCGATGCGGCCGATGCGCAGTTGAAAGCCATCGCGGATGCCGGCTGGGATGCCCTGTGGTTTTCTTGGCGCGGGCCCATCGATGCCGACGGCCGCTTCTATTACCGCGTTCACGGCCCCCGCCTGCTCATCGAGTACAACCGCCAGGACGAAAATCACGACCACATGATCGTCCGCGACCCGCAGAACGACTACGGCGCCGACTGGCTGGGAAAGCACCTGGAAGAACATCACCCGACGGGTGAGCAGATCCGGGAGACGATGCAGGAACGGTTCGGGCCGCCACCCGACTGAGCGTCGGTGCATTTTTCGCCGGTGTCGGCGATACGGGAAAATCCGCGATCGCTTCAGCCGCCGTCAGTCAGAAAGAAGACGTCCTCCAGCGGAACGTCGAAATAGCGCGCGATCTTCAGCGATATGACGGTGGACGGCACGAACCGGCCGACCTCGATGGTGCTGATGGTCTTTCGCGATACGCCGATCGCGTCGGCAAGGTCCGCCTGGCTGAGCTTGTACTCGGCGCGGAAAACCCGAATCCTGTTGCCGAGTTCGTCACTCATCGCTGCTGCTCGTCCGCGTGAACGACACAAACGCGATGCTGAACAGCAGCAGCATGATGGCCAGAACGCCCTGGATGACGATTTCCAGCGGCATGTACGGAAGCCGGTCGAGTATCAGGTTATCCAGCGCCTGCAATACAACAAGCACAACGAAGCTCAACATCCATGACTTGGCCATGGCGTTGCGGAACGCTATCTGGAGAAAGCCGTCTTCAGCCAGGTGTCGCCGGCGCTGGTCGGAGCTCATCGGGCGAAATTTCCAGAAGTAAAGCAGCGCCATCAGCCCAAGGATGACGACCCCCAGAAACTTGACGGCGATGTCGATGATCGCCGCGGTCGACTCGCTTGCGAAGAATTCGGCGACCGACAGGCAGAACACGAGGGCGACCGCGAACATCGAGCAGGCCAGCAGCTGAACCGTGCGATCGGCGAGCTCGGCGGGGGACGGCGTTGTTTGTGCGTTCATGATTGTTTTCCTGTGGGTTGCGTGGTGTCCAAAGGTGTCATAAATAAACCTTTAAGTTACTAAATGATACCCTGAGGTCACATTATGACAGATTGTCAGTGTTTGTCAATCATGGTGTTTCCGGCTTGTCCGGATTCCGGGCGCCCCACCCGTCGCCTGGTCGGGATAGTCAACCGACGGGTTACAATTTCGTCCTGCCTACCGATCGATCCGCCGAGGAGTGAACGATGAATCCACGCATTCTGACCGGCCTGCTGGCCGCCGCTTTTCTCACCAATGCCGCGCTGGCCGACGATGCCGTCATTCGACTGTCGGAGCCGGTGAGCACGACCGAAACCCACGAAGACTTCGGCACTGAACTGCCCGAAAGCGATACGTTGCATTCGTTGGGCTCAGCCATTTCGAAGCTCGACCAGTTGACGGGACAATCGTTATTGATCGAAACCGAGATTCAGCAGGTGTGCCAGAAAAAGGGGTGTTTCTTCATCGCTCGCGACGGCGATGCGGTGGCCCGCGTCCGCTTCCAGGATTACGGCTTCTTCATCCCCACCGATTCGGCCGGCAAGACCGTGAAGCTCGCCGGCACACTCGAGCGCGTGGAGCTGACCCCCGAACAGTCGGCGCATTTTGCCGAGGACCTCGGGCAGGATGCCGAAGCCGGCGGGATGGCCGAATTCGAATACCAGATCATGGCGACCTCGGTCCGAATCCCGCGGGCCTGACCCATGACGTCGACCGTCACGATAGGCACGCCGTTTTCCGAGACCGCTACCCGGGTAATGCTTTGCGGCGGGGGCGAGCTTGGCAAGGAAGTGGTGATCGAGTTGAAGCGGCTGGGCTGCGAGGTGATCGTGCTCGATCGCTACGAGAACGCGCCGGCGATGCAGGTGGCCGATCGAAGTTACTGCATTTCGATGCTTGACGGCGAGGCGCTGAAGGAGATAGCGCAGAAGGAAAAGCCGGCTTTCATCGTGCCCGAGATCGAGGCCATCGCGACCGGCGCGCTTGTCGAACTGGAACAGCAGGGTTTCAACGTTGTGCCCAGCGCCCGGGCGGCGCAGTTGACGATGAACCGCGAAGGCATTCGCCGGCTGGCCGCCGAAGAACTGGCGTTGCCGACCTCGAAATACGAATTCGCCGACGAGTGGGATGACTTCGTCGCGGCCGCCCGAAAGATCGGTTTCCCGAACATCGTTAAGCCGATCATGAGTTCTTCGGGCAAGGGCCAGTCGTTGCTGAAAAACGAGGACGATCTCGAGCGTGCCTGGACGTATGCGCAGGAAGGCGGGCGCGCCGGCAAGGGCAAGGTGATCGTCGAGTCGCTTGTGGAGTTCGATTACGAGATTACCCTGCTGACGATCCGTCACGTCGGCGGGACGTCGTTCTGCGAGCCGATCGGTCACCGGCAGGAAGACGGCGACTACCGCGAGTCGTGGCAGCCTCAGGCGATGAGCGAGCGCGCGTTGGCGCGCGCGAAGGAAATCGCCGCGAAGGTCACCGAGGCGCTGGGCGGCCTTGGGCTGTTCGGCGTCGAGTTGTTCATCAAGGGCGACGAGGTGTATTTCAGCGAAGTCTCGCCGCGACCGCACGATACCGGCATGGTCACGCTGATCTCCCAGCACCTGTCCGAGTTCGCCCTGCACGCGCGCGCCTTCCTGGGTCTGCCCATCCCCGATATCGCCTTCCACGGTCCTTCCGCTTCGACGGCGCTGCTGGTAGAGGGCGACTCCGACAAGGTCGAATTCAGCGGTTTGTCCGAAGCGCTGGCGAATCCCCATACCGACCTGAAGCTGTTCGGCAAGCCCGAAGTCAAGGGCCAGCGGCGTATGGGCGTGGCACTGGCACGCGGCGAAACGGTCGAGAACGCCGTGGAACTTTCGATCAAGGTCGCCCAGGCGATCAAGACCCGGCTCTGAGTTCCCCCGTTTCTTCGCCTTGACCCGGGCAAGCTCTGGGCGCCCGGCGCTTGTCCGCGCGAGCGCCGGACCCTCCCGATCCCGCTTCGATCGCCGATGTGCGGTTGCACAGCCTTGCGGCATTGAAACAACGAAATCAATGCCGACGGCGTGTACGCCCGCCCCTTGACCGGGTGCGCACCACGTTCTCGGTGCGGCTCGAACACAGGATGAATCCATGAAGCGACTTACGATATCCCTTGTCCTGATCTCGGCAATCATCGCGTCGGCCCTCGGTCATGCCGCCACGATCCGCGTGAACACCGCCGGCGACCTGTTCGGCGACAACCCGGTCTGCTCGCTGCGCGAGGCAATCATCGCGGCCAACCAGGACGCCGATTTCCAGGGTTGCGTGGCCAGCGATCTGCCCTACGGCACCGACCGGATCGTGTTCGCGTCCGGCCTTGCCGGGCAGGCGCACGTAATGACGCGGGCGGGTGCCGGCGAAGCCGCCGCCGAAACCGGCGATCTCGACATCACGGACGACCTGCACATCGTCGGCGACCCGGCCGGCACCGTCATCGACGGCAACCAGACCGACCGGGTGTTCGACATCGGTACCGCCGGCATCACCGTCACCTTCGACCGCCTGCAGATCGTCGGCGGCAACCCCCCGCCGACCGATTTCCTGGAAGCCCAAGGCGGCGGAATACGCATGAACGTCGACGCGACCCTGGTCCTGAACGACACGATCGTGACCCTGAACGAGATCAGTGGCGGCATCGAAACCCTGCTTGGCGGGGGGGTCCAGAGTTCGGGCACGCTGATTCTTCACCGGAGCGAAGTGACACGGAACACCCTGTCGGGAACGAGCCCGCTGATCGGCGCAGGGATTTCATCCGTCGCCGGCGACCTGCAGGTGTTCGACTCGCGGGTCAGCGACAACCTGGCCACGCACAGCGCCGGCTCTTTCGCGCGTGGCGGAGGCATTGCAGCCGAGAACGGCGGCAGCGTCTCGCTGGTCCGGTCGGAAGTGGCCTTGAACCGGGTCTACAGTGCCGACGGCAACGTCCAGGGCGGCGGCTTGCGGGCCAGCGGCGAAACAAGCGTGACGATCACCAACAGCACCTTCAGCGGCAACGAGGTGCAGACCGACGCGGGATCGGGGTCGGTCGCCACCGGTGCCGGGTTGTTCATCAACGTGAACGGCGTGGCCGAGCTGAACATCAACAGCTCCACGATTGTTCAGAACACGACCACGGCCGACAACGGTGCATCCACCTTCTTCGCCGGTCTGACCGCCTCGGCCGCCGCGATTCGACTGGCCAACACCATCATCGCCGGCAACCTGGCCGGCGGGTCGGCGTCGGACTGCAACGGAGGCTTCGACTTTACCTCGCTCGGCTACAACATCGTCGAAGACAATTGCGGCATATCCGCGGCTTCGGGTGACGTGTTCGGCGCCGATCCGGCGCTGGGACCCCTGGGCGACCACGGCGGGGCCAATCCGCTGACTGCCAATCCGTGGACCCATATTCCCCAGCCCGGCAGCCCGGCCATCGACGCCGGCAACCCCGGACCGCCGACGGGACTCCCGGCCTGTCCACCGCTCGACCAGCGCGGATTCGTGCGCCCCGACAGCAACGGCCAGCAGCGCTGTGACATCGGCGCGCACGAAGTCGGCAGCCCGGGCCTGGATTCGCTGTTTTCGGACAGCTTCGAGCAGGTTCCATAGCGAAGCCGGCATGTCCCCGGGCGCGGCCCGCCCGGAATGCTATAGTTTCCGCGGGCAACTTGCGGGAATAGCGCTCACCGGTGGATGAAGAAACCGTCAATCAGCTGGTCGAACGAGCGCAGGCTTTCTACGAGCTGACGCTGGCCTACCTGAGCTCGCCCGCAATACTTTTCCAGCTCGGCATCATCGTCGTCGCGGTCGTGGCCGCCTGGTTCCTGTCCGGCTTCGTCGAAAAGAAGATCGAAGGAGCAGTGCGGCGCATCCACGGCATGCGCGGCCTGCTTCGCATCATCGTCGCGTTCCTGCGTCGGCTGCAGTGGTTCTTCATCGCGCTGCTGCTGGGCATTGCCTACGTTGCCACCCGCATCGCAGGCTGGCCAGAGAGCAACTACCTGATCTACGCCCTGATGGTGCTTTCCGCCGCCTGGCTGGTCATTTCCGCGGTCTCCCGCATCATCCGCCAGAGGACTATCGCGAAGCTGTTTGCGGTCCTGGCCTGGATCTATGTGGCGGCCAAGCTGCTCGGCGTGACCGACGATATCCAGGCGATTCTCGAAGGCGCGACGATCCCAGTACTGGAAATTTCCCTGTGGCAGGTCATGACCGCGCTGATCGCGGTCGGCATCCTGCTCTGGGTCGCGCTGAAGCTGGGCAACATCCTGGACTCGCGTATCCAGAAGACCGACGACCTCACGCCGTCGCTCCGGGTGCTCCTCGGCAAGATCACCCGGATTTCGCTGATGGTCTTCGCGGTGTTCATCGGCATGCAACTGCTCAACATCAACCTGACCGCGCTGACCGTGCTGTCCGGTGCGGTCGGCGTCGGTATCGGCTTCGGACTGCAGAAGGTCGTGTCCAACTTCATTTCCGGCATCATCATCCTGCTCGATCAGTCGATCAAGCCGGGCGACACCATCACGCTGGGCGACACGTTCGGCTGGATTCGCGAACTGCGCGCCCGCTTCGTCTCGGTCATCACCCGCGACGGCCGCGAATACCTGATCCCGAACGAGGACTTCATCACCACCCAGGTCGTCAACTGGTCGTTTTCCGACAAGTACGTCCGGCTCGATGTGCCGTTCGGGGTGTCCTACGAGTCCGACCCGCACGAGGTGATCCGGCTCGCCACGGAAGCGGCCGCCGAAGTCGACCGTGTCGATTCGAAGTACAAGCCGCCGGTCTGCTGGATGACGGAGTTCGGCGACAGTTCGATCAACTTCCTGCTGCGTTTCTGGATCGACGATCCGCAGCGCGGCATGACGAATATCCGCGGCACGGTGCTGCTGGCCCTGTGGGACACCTTCAAGGAACACGGCATCAACATCCCGTTCCCGCATCGCGAAGTGATCATGCGCACGCCGGTGACCGTGCAGCAGGCCAGGGAAGACGATTCGGGGTAGGCAGCTACTGGTTCCACCGCAAAAGTTGCTGGGCCCCGGATCAGGTCCGGGGCGACATGGATAAAGATCTTCGTTGCATGTCTCGCAAGTCGTCCCGGACCTGATCCGGTGCAATATTTATGGCGAGTTTCTTTGCCTGTCGTCCCGGACCTGATCCGGGACCCAGTGATGTTGCCCGCGCGTTGTTCATGAGTACCGGTAGACGATGCGAGTCAGGATGACAAAAAGGTGTCGATCGCGGCGGGCATCCAGCACTGAATAGCGGCTACAGTACGCCGACATGCTCCACATCGCACTGCATTTCATCTTTCCGCTGATGGTGGCGCTGGCGTTCTATCGCGACCGTTGGCGAAACGCGGCGCTGCTGATGGTGGCCACGATGCTGGTCGACATCGACCACCTGCTGGCCGATCCGATCTACGACCCGGACCGGTGCTCGATCGGATTCCATCCCCTGCACACGCTGCCCGCGGTCACGCTTTATGCGGTGCTGTTCGCAGCGCCACTGCTGCTGGCGGACCGAAGAGCCACCGGGCGCGGGCGGCGGTCCGCCGCGCGCACGGTACACCTGGTCGGCCTGGGGCTGCTGATCCACATGGCGCTCGACGGGGTCGACTGCGTGCTGTAGCGTGCATGGCCGATCGCGATGCCCGGACGCCGTCGCGGCCCGACGTTTTTACGTCGTTTGCAACGTTCGGGCACGAATTCGCAACCGCCGGCCATTCCCCGAGACCCTCCGCTGACTCAAGCTGACCGGGACCACTGAACCGGAGCCTGGCCGTGGGCCGAAAAGACCTGATCCCTTTCCGCTGGACGCATATCCTGCTGATCATCATGCTGGCCGCGCCGTGGTCTGCCCATTCGCGAACCGCGCCGCCGCTGGTCGAGCCGCTGCTCGAGGTGCAAGAACGGGCCGCCTGGGTCGATCTTGCCGGAGACGGCGCCGACTCCGGGCGCGCCGCGACCGGGCCGCCGGTGTTCACGCGCGCCTCGCTCGAGGCGCTGCCGTTCGACCGGGGCCGGATCCGCATCGACTCGACGGCGCGCACGCTGGAGCTGGCCGAACCGGTCTCGGAGCTGGTGATTCGGGTTGATATCGAACGCGTGGACGCGGTGATCGAGATGGTCGCGCTGCGCGGCGAGCACCCGATCGGTTCGCTGCTGTTCGGGTTCGACGGCGGGAAACGCCAGGGCCTGTTCGACGCGGCCGACGGTCGGATCGGGATTCGAACGCGCGAGCCGTTCGACCGGGTGGAGTTGCGCACGGCGCACGCGCCGGCGGGCGGTTCGGGGTTCACGATCGAGTCGGCCTGGGCCGGTTCGGGCTCCGCCAGCCGCTCAACCCGCGGCAGTACCGGCAACGATTTCGCGATTCTCTGCCAGACGCCGCTGGGGATCGCGCACAACGTGGCCTTCGGCGCGTCGCTGGTGCCCGGTGCCGGCCTGCTGGCGCAGGGCACGGCGTATGCCACCAACCTGGGGCTCAAGTGGTGCCTGACCTGGATCGAGCCGCCGGCCAGTCGCGACATCCGTGTGCCGCCCGGGGTCTGCGAGGCGACCTTCGAGCAGCCGCACATGGCCGCCGGCTACGAGAACGTGCTCGGGTGGAGCCCGGGCTACAACAGCAACTGGGGCGACCTGGGCTCGCCGACGGTGTTCCACCACAACACCGAGGTCGACGTCGTGCTGCTGTACAACACGTCGACGCCCGCGATCGCGCCGAGTCTGGACCTGGGCTTCTGGGCCGAGACCGGCTCGTTCGAAGCCACCGACCGGATCTACGCGGACTGCCGCGACGACGGCTCGGTGCGCTTCAGCCAGCTCGACGGGGCCGGGCCGATGTACGAGTGTCCGTACGTGGAAGGCCGCGAGCTGTCTTTCCCGATCGGCGAGCGGCTGCTGCGCTGGCGGGTCAACGCGCGAATGTCGGCGCTGGACCTGTTCGCGCCGCTGATTCCCGGCATTCCGCCGGGCGCCAAGGGGCAGCCGTGGAAAGGCCTGCTGATCAACGTGATCCGCGAGGCGATCCTGATCGCCAACGACACGGTGTTCTTCGCCGGCTGGCGGATCGACAATCATCGCGACGTCTTCCAGCTGATCCGGATTTACGACGAGATCCCGCCCACGATCACGCCGCAACCGTTCTCCGACGAGCGGGTTACCGCCCAACTGGTTGGCAACGAGATCCACGTCACCATCGAGGCCGACGAAGCCGGCGGCGTCTCGCGTCGGCGCTACGAGCCGCTGCTGCGCTCGATGTACGCGCTGGACGATGCCTGCGGCCGGCGCGTGTCGTTCTCGCCCGGCTATCCCGACGAGGCGCTCAGGAGCTTCTGGCCGGTCAGCACGACGGCGCAGTCCAACGCCTTCGAGATCACCTGGACGGCGCGCGATCCGGGCCCGAACCTGGCGCTGCAGCAGAACGAAGTCACGACCACGATGCGGGTCGAGGTGGTCGATACCCGGCCGCCGGTGATCGTGCCGCCCGACGATATCGTCGAGGTGGACACCGGTTCGGTCAGCGACCTCGGCCAGCCGCTGGTGTTCGACTTCGTCGACCTGAATCCTACGGTGACGAACGACGCGATGCTGCCGATCGGCTTCGGCCTGACGCTGGTCAACTGGACCGTGACCGATGCGTCCGGCAACAGCGACTCGGCGGTGCAGATCGTCAACGTCAAGGCCTCGAACCTGGCGCCGAGCGCGATCGCACAGACCGGGCCAGACCGCATCGAGGCGGTGTCGTTCGAACCCACGCCGATCCGCCTGCAGGCCACCGATCCGGACGGCGACCCGCTGCGCTTCTTCATCGATGAGGCGCCGACCGACGGCTTTTTCGTCGCGCCGCTGTACCCGTACTTCGTCGAGGACTTCCGCATCGAGCAGAGCCTGACCGACCCTGAAGTGCTGGCGATCTGCACCAACGGCCAGGGCAGCGACCGCAATTTCCACCTCGACTTCCCCTCCGAGCCGCGCCACCTGAGCAGCACCGACGACGGCCGCACCTACGTGGTCGACCGCGGCTACATCGACTGCCGTGGCGGCGCGCCGGTGAGCTTCGATCGCGAAGGCCGGATCGCGGTATTCGGCAACGACGGCGCCTACATCGACGGCGTGCCGGTCAACGACAACGAACTGCGCGACGTGGTGCTGGACATCAACCAGGGCCGGCTGTTCCTGGCCTCGCACGCCAGCGGCGGCCAGTCGTCGCTGCGGGTCTACGACCTGGACCTGAATCAGATCGTCAGCTACCGACTGGCCAACCTGCGCGACCGCGACGGCAATAACGTGAGCCTGCAGCAACCCGGCGGCGGCAACACGCTGAACGATGCCAGCAGCGGCGTGGTCGACGCCAACGGACTGCTGTACGTGATGAGCCGGTACTCGGTGATCCATGTGCTCGACGGCACGCTGCCGCCGGGCTTCGACTGTTCGGTCAACTGCACCCACACCCCTGCCTACCTCGGCGCCCTGAGCGATGACGGCCAGGCCTTCGAAGGCTCGGGCAGGGAGCTGCAGCTCGATGCCGACGGCTACATCGTCGCCGGTCGCCGCAGCCGACTGTATCGGTACACGCCGTCCTGGATCGCTGGCGACGGGCTGGCGTATCCGGGCACGCTCGAGGGCTGGCTCGGCCGCTGCGACATCGACCTCGCCCCGGGCGACCAGGCGGTCTGCGACGTCGGCAACCGCCGCACGCTGGGCTTCTCGTGCACCGACGCGACCTGCGAAGTCGACGAGGCCTTCAACCCCGAAGAGCAGGCGATCTGCGGCGCTCTGGGCATCGGCGGACAACCCACCTGGGGCTGTCGGCCGGGGCAGTTCCGCGGCGTGCCGGCGCTGGACATCGACCCGCAGGGCACGATCTACGTGGCCGATTCGGGCAACGCGCGCATCCAGCGCTTTTCCACCGACGGCTTCTTTGCCGGCCAGGCGGAGTCGACCTGCGACGGCAGCTGCTTCGTGCTCGGCGACTTCGGCAACCCGCAGAACGTGACCGTCAACTCCAGCCGATTCTTCGTCCTCGACCCGGCCACCAACCTGCTGCACATCTCGCTGCTCACGCCGTTCATCGAGATCGGCCCGGACTACGCCGATCTCGAGTACCAGTCGACGAATGAATTCGGCTGCATCGACCCCGCCGACTGCATCGACGGCTTCAGCTTCCAGGTCAGCGACGGCGTGCGCGACCCGGCGACCGGGCGGACGATCCGTTCGGCGCCGGCCGAGGTCGAGATCGGCGTGGTGCGCAACTTCCGGCCACCGTTCGCCACGCCCGGCATCGCAATCGTGCTCGACGAAGACACGCCGACCGCGATCACGCTGGACGGCAGCGATCCCGATCCGCTGGATACCTTGACGTTCTCCGTGCAGGATCCGCCAGCCTACGGCACGGTGCAGATCGCGGGCAACCAGGCGACCTACACACCGGACCCGGATTTCTTCGGCGCGGACAGCTTTTCCTTCGTCGCCGACGACGGGGTGTTTGCGTCCGAGGCCGAGGAGGTCATGGTGACGGTGGCCGAGGTCAACGACCCGGCCGAGCTCCGGGTGCCAGATCCGGCGACCGTCGGCGTCGGCGTCGGCTTCGTCTACCGCCTGAACGCCGAGTTCCTCGACCCCGATCCCGACGAGCAGCATCGGCTGCGCGTCGACTGGGGCGACGGCACGGTCGAATTCGAGACCGCGACCGACGGCGGCGGCCCGGAGGTCGGGCAGTCCGGCAACGGCGTCGGCACGATCACCGGCGAGCACATCTATTCCGCACCGGGCAGCTACACCGTCGAACTCTGCCTCGACGACCGGGTGACCGGCGACGACGGCAGCGAAGTCACCACCTCCGACTCGCTGACCGGCTGCGGCAGCTTCGCGGTCACCGCGATCGACGGCCTGGACCTTGTGATGTCGGCGCTGCCGTCGACCGAACGCGCGCTGCCTAATCAGTTGATCAGCATCCTGTTCCACGCGCTGAACGATCCGCCGGCCGCCGGGCCGCCGACCACGGCGACCGGCGTCGAACTGGTCGTCGACCTGCCCGAGGGCCTGGCGCCCGGATCGATCACGGTCTCCGGCGCGGGCTGCTCGCTGGAGGGTCTGCAGGTGACCTGCAACGTCGGCACGCTGAATCCGGGCTTCGCCGGCAGTGTCGAGATCACCGCCCGGGTCGACGGCTCGGCCGCACCGGGAACGTTGCTTGCGTTCACCGCGCGCGCCTCGGCCAACGAGACCGACGTCAATCCCGACAACGAGGTCTCGCACGTGATCAGCGTCGTCCCGCCGGCCGACATCTACGTCGACGCACTCGCCGATGCCTTCCTCGACAAGTCCGACACCGATCCCGGTGACGGCCTCTGCCGGAGCGAGGACGGCGTGTGCACGCTGCGGGCGGCGATCGAGGAAGCCAACGCCCAGCCCGGATTGCGGGTGGTGTCGGTCGGCACCGGGGTCTATACGCTGGACGCAGGACCCCCCATCCAGGTCACCGACGACCTCGTGCTGATCGGTACCGGGGCGGCCAACAGCATCATCGACGGCAGCGACGGCGGTACGGCAATGTTCATCAGTGACCCGAACGTGACGCTGCGCATCGAGGACCTGACGGTGTCGCGCGGCAGGCTGGTTGCCTCGTCCGGCGACCTGGTCGTGCGCCGGTCCCGGTTCACCGGCGGTGTGGCCGACGGGTTCGTCGGCGGCGCGATCCAGGCCAGCAACGGGATCGACATTCGCGACACGGTGTTCGACAATAATCGCGCGGTCAGCGGCGGTGCGGTCTGGGCGCAGGCGTCCAGCAGCGGCATCTTCGAGAACGTGACCATCACCGGCAACCAGGGCGGCGGGCTGTATCTCGGGGGCTCCGACTACACGCTCAACCACGTCACGATCACCGGCAACTCGGGCGACACCGGCGGCGCCAGCGGCGTCTCCGGCGGTGCACTGACCGTCCGCAACGGTGCGCAGGTCACCATCACCGGTTCGGTGCTGGCCGGCAACTACCGTCCGCCGGGGCCTCCGGCACTGCTCGACGTCCCGATCAACTGCGCCGTCGAAGCGCCGGGGCAACTGATCTCCGGTGGCGACAACCTGTTCGGCGACCTGGCCGGCTGCGGATTGACCCCGACGGCGGCCGATCTCGTGATCGCGGATCGCGACGCCAGACTCCGGCCGGTCCGCTTTTCCGATGCTCCGCTGCCGTTCATCGCGCCATTTGACGACTCGCCGGCCGTCGACGCCATGCTCGGACCCGATTGCCCGCCGGTCGACGCGATCGGCACCGAGCGACCTGTCGACGGCGACAACGACGGCTTCGCCGATTGCGACATCGGCGCGATCGAGCTGGTGCCCGACCTCACCCCGCCGCAGCTCGACGTCTCGGATGGCGAAATCGACTTCGGCGAAGTGGCGCCCGGCAGCTCTTCGGCCCCGCGCACGGTCACGCTGAGCAACGCCGGCGAGCAGGATCTGGCGATCGACGGGATTGCGTTAACCGGTCCTGCGGCGGTCGACTTCAGCGTGTCGGCGTCCAACAACACCTGCGGCAGTGCGATGCTTTCCACCGGCCAGTCGTGCGGCTTCGAGCTGATGTTCACGCCGCAGCAGGACGGCGTCAGGAACGCGAGCGTGGAGATCCGCTCCAGCGATCCGGGCGGTGCGCGCACCATCGACCTCACCGGCACTAGCGGCGTGTTGTTCGCCGACGAGTTCGAAAGCGACTGACGGTCGCCCTGGAACATGTCGGATCACCTTGCCCGGGTGAATGCACTCGAGTAGCCCGGGTAAGCGAAGCGCACCCGGGGAAAAGGGTTCTGCTGGCTCCGCCCCCGGGTGCGGCCTGCGGCCTTACTCGCCCGGGCTACGCCAGGGCTCGGCCTTTTGTTCGTGCCCCGGGTCAGTCGGCGCCGACCGGGCTGACAACCTGGCCGTCCAGGTCCTTGCCGGCAGCGTCATCAGTGCGCTCCGGGCCGGACGAGTTGGCGATGATCAGCGCCAGGATGATCTGGGCGGCGGCCAGGAACAATGCGCGCCGAAGCGATATGCGGGGTCCGCAGAATCTTGTGCATTTCATGAGTCTCTTCTCCTTGACGAGTTCCGTCGAGTGGTGTGCGACCGGCAAGCCGCTCCCTCGGCCCGTTGTAGCGGGCCTGAAATAGTTGAATCGGTGTTGCTTCCGGCGCGGGGCCGGTGATTGATCAGGCGGTGTCGTCGCGACTTCGGATTCGCACCAATGCGATCACCGTAAACACGACGGCAATGCCGTAGACGCCGAGACCGACAACCCTGGCGAATGCCATGGGCACGCTGAGCCAGACCACCAGCGCCACCAGGCCGGTGACGACGAAGGTCCAGCCCAGCAGCCGCTGGATGGCCAGGCCCCGGGTTCGCGAACAGCCGGGCTCGATCTTCTTCGGCAGTCCGTTGCCGATCACGATCAGCACCAGGGCCGAGGCAATCATGCCGAACCGGGTCGACCAGTCTTCGGGGATCGCCTCCAGCGTGGTCGCGCTCGTGACGATCAATGCGCCGGCCACCAGGGCGCCGGCACCCACCAGGCTGTTGTAGATATGGCGTCGGGCGTCCGGGCGATCCGGCCCGGGCAGCGCGCCTGTAACGGCGGCCAGCGCCCACGCCACGGGCAGCGTGAGCATGCCGGTCAGCCAGACCAGTGCGCCCTCGGGCCGCTGGCTCCACGCGATGGCGCCGAAGAGCACGCTCAGCAGAATGAGAACTTGCAGCGCAATCTTGCGCAGGGTGATCGGGTCGAATCCAGCGTTCATGATTTGTGTTCCTCTTGATCCTGTTCCTGGTCGTCGCGGCGCACGTCCATGTCGAACGCCTGGGCAAAACCCATCAGCGCCTCTTCGAGCACCGACATCTTCAGCGAGTAGGTAATCGACGTTCCCTGCTTCTCGGCGTGCACCAGGTCGGCTTCGCGCAGCACCTTGAAGTGCACCGACATGGTCGGCTTGGAGACGTCGAAATGCTCCGCCAGCTCGCCGGCGGTCATCGGCCGCTTGCGCAGGAGCTGAAGCACCTTGCGCCGTGTCGGGTCTGAAATGGCCTTGAATACGCTGCTCATGTTTCGTAATTTAGCTAATTATCTAATTAATGTCAAGTCCCCTGCGTTCCGGTCAACCCGGCGCGCTGGTCGATCGCCCCGGAATCGCCCGATGCAATCGCCTCTCGACGGGAAAACCACGAATGGGTGGGTGGATCGAGCGGTGTTGGAACGGCCAATCCGATAGACTCGGGCCATGAGCTACAGGACCGGCACGTTGGTCGCCCTGTTGTTCCTGGCCTTTGCGCTGGGAAGTCGAAAGCTGTCGGGTTCGATCCTGACCGGGCCGATGCTTTTCGCCGCCGTCGGATTTGCGATCGGGCCGCAGGTGCTGGACTGGGTGGAAATCCCGATCTCCAACCACGTCATCCATGCGCTGGCCGAGGTCACGCTGGTCATCGTGCTGTTCACCGATGCCGCCAGTACCGACTTCAAGGTGTTTCGCCGGTCGGGCAACCTGCCGATTCGTATGCTGCTCGTCGGCATGCCGCTCGCGATGGTTCTGGGAACGCTGGCGGCGCTCGGACTGTTTCCCGGCTGGACGCTATGGGAAGCGGCGCTGTTGGCGGCAATTCTCACGCCCACCGACGCCGCGCTCGGCCAGTCGGTGATCGAGAACGAGACCATTCCGGATCGGATCCGCACGGCGATCGGCAGTGAAAGCGGCCTCAACGACGGGCTGGCGCTGCCGCTGGTGGTCCTGTTCGCCGCGCTGGCCTCCGGGCAAACCGAAAGCGGTGCGACCTACTGGCTGGAATTCGTCGGCAGCCAGATCGTGCTCGGCCCGCTGGCCGGCATCGCGATCGGTTATGCCGGCGGCAGGTTGGTGGCGCTGGCCGACGACCGGGGCTGGATGACCGAATGGGCGGAGGGCATTGCGGCCATGGCCGTCGCGCTGGGCGCGTTCATGCTGGCCGAGGCGGTGGGGGGCAACGGCTTCCTGGCCGCGTTCGCCGGCGGGCTGGCTTTCGGCAAGGGACTGGGCCGCAAGTGCCGCTTCCTGTACGAATTCCAGCAGACCGAAGCGCACATGCTGGTGCTGATCACGTTCACGCTGGTCGGCGCGATGCTGCTGCCGGCGGCGATGCAGCACTTCACCTTCAACTGCTTCCTGTTCGCCGTTTTCGCATTGACCGTGATGCGCATGCTGCCGATCGCGCTGAGTCTCGCCGGTCTGAAACTCGGGCTGCACACCATTGCATTCCTGGGCTGGTTCGGCCCACGCGGCCTGGCCTCGGTGCTGTTTCTCCTGATCGTCATGCAGAGCACCGATCTGGTGCGCGAATCCGAGCTGCTGGCTGCCGTGGCCTTGACCGTGACGCTGAGCATCATTCTCCACGGCATCACCGCCGCACCCTGGGCGCGGATCTACAGCCGAACGGTCGCTGGCACGACAGGACTGCGCAACTAGGCTTGAGCTTTAATCGGCACGGTGCGCCCGTGTCGCGCTGGCAGAAGCCGCCAGCTATAATCCAAATCAAGGCAGCCCAAAAAAAGAACAGGAAATGCGCATACCAACTCTGCTGCTGGCGGGGATTTTTTTTGTGGCGAACGCCCATTCGGCGGAAGTCTCAATCGCTACTGCAAACCCCGCAGGCACTTATCACCTGGTCGGCTCGGCATTGGATGCAATCCTAGAAGAACGGCACGAGGTGAGCCTGAAGGTACTCGAAACCGATGGGTCGGTTGACAATCTCCGCCTGCTCGCGGAGGGCGAGGCGCAACTGGGAATCATCCAGAGCGACATCCTTGCGGATAGCGCAAAGGACGCCGCGGCTCGGCAGATTTCCGATCTACGCGGGCTTGCCGTGCTCTTCCAGGAATACACGCAAATCGTAGTGCGGGCCGATAGCGCAATACAGCGACCATTGAACCTGGTGGGCCGCAGGATCTATGTCGGCGCACCCGGCAGCGGATCGCGCAAGAACGCGCTGGACATTCTATCCGCAATCGGAATGAGCGAATCCGACTATAGCGCGGACGATTCCTTCTCATCAGTGGCTGAGGCCATCGAGGCGGTCCGCAGCGGCAGTCTGGACGCCGCGATAACCACCAACAGCAGACTGCTCACGGCTGATCCGGTGCGAAGCCGCGGCCTTAGACTGCTTTCCCTTTCGGTGCCCGAACAGGCCCGTATCAAGCTCCGGAACCCGTTGTACAGCTTTGCCGACGTAAGCAATAGCGGCGGGGGCAGCGCAACCCTGATGACGAGTCGGGCGATCCTGGTCACCAACATGGTCGATCCTAGCCTGACGCTCACGAACGGTTTCGTCAGAACTATCCTCGACGAGATAGACCAGCGACTGGAGCTGGAGGTGGCGCGGCGAAATGATTTCAATCTGAAGATTCATACTGGCTCGCTGCTTGCCTACGGCATGCCGCTGGAACTGCACCCGGCGGCGGAAGAGTTCTTCCTCGACAATCACTACATTCTGAATTTGAAATGGCTGGCTCTGGCCATCGCCGTTCTGTGTCTGATGCTGCTCATCGCGGCAGCCGTGCATTTTGGGGAGTACTGGAAGATCACAATAAGGGTGCGGGAGGCAGCGCACGCCCGTTTCTCGCCGCGCAGCTTCGATCGGTTGTCACATGCGATCAACGCGTTGACGCGAAATCCGTTCTTCCTCACGCTCTGGATTCTTTCCACGCTACTGCTGCTGGATATTTTCGTCATACTGCAGGTGGAGAGCGCTTATGCAGTCGCCAATGATGCGACCAGCCCGTTCGCCGATCGGAGCCTGTTCGAATTATTGATCTGGCTGATCACTTTCGCTGCTACGGGCTATCCTCAAGAGCTGTTTCCGAACAGCCTCGCCGGCAAGGTTGCCGCCGGCGCGATTCCGCTAATAGGCCTCGCAAACGTCCTGTTTCTACTCTTTTACTCCAACTTCAAAAAAACCGAGCGCCGGGAACTCGAGGCTCGTGGAATGCGCATGCCCCATCTCAGCGGCCACGTGGTGATCTGCGGCTGGAATTCGCATGGCGTCGAACTAGTGCGGCAGTTGATCGCGCCGTCGCTGGACGACATGGCACGCCGCGTTATCGTGATTGCCGACCTTGACGATGAGAAGCCATTCGCCACCTTTGATTTCCGATCTGGATACTTCTTTTATTACCGAGGAGACAGCTGCGACATCAATTTGCTGCAAAGCGCTTGCGTGGCTGAGGCCCATGCCGTAATCGTGTTGGCGGACGAAAGAAGAGTTCACAATCGGAACTTGCGTAGCGTCTATACGGTCCAGGCGGTGCGCAGCGCTTGCGGTGAGCTCCCGGAAGGTCGGAGACCTCGTATCCTGGCGGAATTGTTCTATATCGAGAATGCGTCCCGGTTCATCAGCGCGGGCGTCGACAAGTTGATTCCCCTGGAACGCCTGAGCTATCGGATCATGCTCGGCGCTGTAATCAACCCGGGAATCTCCGGATTGCTGCTCAAGCTTCTCGACAGTGAATCCGGCTATGCCGTCCATTTCCGCAAGGCAGGCAACACGTCGGGTTTGGCGTCATCCATCGTGGGCCGGACCTTCGAGGCAGCGCACGAGGCACTCCGAAAACGTGGCCGGCAGTTGCTTGCGATCTACAAAAATACCGGGGTAGAGCATGCCGCGAGCGATCTGACGTTTCACGAGAAAAGCCCCTATGTGGTTCGACCGGGCCCGCCAGCTCACAATCAAGACTTGTTCGATACCGCAATCGAGAACGATGACTACTTAGTCGTGATCGAGGGGCGAGGCGCCAGAGATGTGACCAGAGCCGACGGCGAGAGTGTGGGCGAGTATTCGAACACCAGTACTCTGAGAGGCGACGAGTCGCTGGCCGTCGTTTCCCCTGTGTTTGACGAGTCCGTGCTGGACTTTGCCAACATGTTGGCGAGATTTTCGAGCCGTGTTTTGTTAGTGGTCGAGACTCGGGATGAAGATACAGATGAAGGTCGCGATGTTCGCCTGCGAGACAGATTGGCTAAAAATGCCAGCCTGCACCTGACTGATGATTTCAGTACTACCTTCCTGCCATCGGTCGATTCTAGCTGTCCGGAGTTCGCTGCCATAGACCGTGCAGTGATAATTGGCTCCGATCGGCTCCACCAGTCGACGGGAAGAACCATCGCCGAAGACATTGATAATCCGGACGACTGGGCAATGTGCACTGCAATGGCGCTGCGGAGTTTCGAACCCTTGAATTCGGAGCAGCGCACCGTACATCTCGTCATGGAAATGCGCCGGCACCAGAACCTGGAGCTCTGCAGTGATCTCGGAATCGATCAGGCCATCCCGACGGAGCGGCTGATACGGCTGTTGACCAAGCAGATGACCTTTTACGGCGGGCTGGTATCGGAGTTCCTGATGAAGTTGCTCGACTACAGTGAGGCTAACAATGTTGGCATCCTGCGCAAGATAGAAGCTGGGGTCGTACCCGACGGCGAGCGTGCCCGGATTTCCAAGAGGGGCGGCGGCTGCGTGCTGAACATACCGAAAGTCGGCCCGTGCGTCCCCCTGGCCCTCCAGAAGCAGCGCGGTAGTCTCAAGATCAACCCGCCGTTGCGCGCGGATGAGGACACAGATGACGTGCTGCAGGCCAAGGACGCGCTCTTTGTGCTCTGCAAGCCCAGCAAGACCGACTCCGATCATTGACGGTCGCCGTTCGGCCGCTGGTCCGGCACGCCGCTCGCTTGCAGAATGCTTGCTAAAGCCGGCCCGGTACGCCGGCCATCATTTTCAGGACACGGTCTCTCTGACCGGTTAACATGGTTCGAGAATCCTTGATCCAAAACTGGAGGTTGCCGAGATCGCTCTGAACGACAAGCAACAAGCCCTCTGCAAAGACCACGACTTCGACTTCTCCGACCTCGAGGCGCTGTTCATCAACTGCACGCTCAAGCCCTCGCGCGAGTTCTCGCATACCGAGGCGCTGATGAAGGTCTCGCAGGAGATCATGGAAACCAGCGGCGTGGCCACCGAAATGGTCCGCGCCGCCGACCTGACGCTGCCGCCCGGGGTCTACCCGGACATGCGCGAGCACGGATTCGAGCGCGACGACTGGCCCGATTTGTGCCGGAAGGTCATGGGCGCCGACATCCTGGTCATCGGAACGCCGATCTGGCTGGGCGAAGAGTCGTCGGTGTGCAGGGTGATCATCGAGCGCCTTTACGCCGAATCCGGCAAGCTCAACGACAGGAACCAGTCGATCTATTACGGCCGGACCGGTGGTTGCCTGATCACCGGCAACGAGGACGGAATCAAGCACTGCTCGATGTCCATCCTCTACGCGCTGCAGCACCTGGGCTACATGATCCCGCCGCAGGCCGACGCCGGCTGGATCGGCGAGGCCGGCCCGGGTCCGTCCTACGGCGACGAGGGCTCGGGCGGTCCCGACAACGACTTCACCCAGCGCAAAACCACCTTCATGACCTGGAATCTGATGCACACCGCACGGATGCTGAAGGACGCCGGCGGCCTGCCGGCCCACGGCAACGACCGGAAGGCCTGGTCGGCCGGCTGCCGGTTCAGCCATCCCAATCCGGATTACCGTGCCTGACCTACCCCCGGTATTGCCTTCAGGCAGCCAGGCGGCAAGCACGCTGGCCGGGAACCTGCGGGAGCGACAAGACGCTGGGTCCCGGGTCAAGCCCGGGACGACAAGAATCCGAACGATGTCGCCACGGACCTGCGCCGGGGCCCGGCGTCTTCCAACGCCGAAAAGACCCCCGTGTCGTCTCGCAGGGCGGCGACTGCGGAATGGCTATGTGTCCTGGCGTCTGCGCCGCATCGCCTGTTGGTCATTCGCTTGACTGCAAGTAAAAGATGGATTTACTCTGGATCGAGACCGATCAAGGGGGATTCGGGTCTAGTGACCTGACCGGGAGCACAATCGTGTCCGCAAGACAGAAAGTGTCATCGTTGTTGAGCGCCGCAGGCATCGAGATCGGCGGAGCGCGTCCGTTCGACATGCAGGTGCATGACGAGCGGTTTTACGAGCGCGTAATGGCCGAGGGCTCGCTGGGCGCCGGCGAGGCCTACATGGACGGCTGGTGGGACGTCGAGAAACTCGATGAATTTTTCTTCCGGCTGTTGCGTGCGCGCATCGACCGTGAGATCCGCACGCCGTCGATGCTGCTGCAGGTCATCCTGAGCAAGCTCCGCAACAGGCAAAGCCGGCAGCGCTCGCAGCAAGTGGCCGAGCAGCACTACGACCTCCCGACCCGGCTCTACGAGGCCATGCTCGGCCCGACCATGCAGTACACCTGTGCCTACTACGGGCCCGACGGCGGGGCGGCCGGACTGGACGATGCGCAGCGCGCCAAGCTTTCCCTGGTTGCACGCAAGCTTCACCTCGAGCCCGGCATGCGCGTGCTGGAACTGGGCGGCGGCTTCGGCGAACTGGCGCGGTACCTGGCCGAAGATCACCAGTGCGAGGTCGTCAGCTACAACATCAGTCGCCGCCAGGTCGAGTACGCGCGCCGGATCTGTGAAGGCCTGCCGGTCGAAATCAGGCAGCAGGACTATCGAGACGCGGCGAATGAATCGGGCCGGTACGACCGGGTCGTGAGCGTCGGCCTGATGGAGCACGTCGGGCCGCGCAACTACCGCGGTTTCTTCAAGACCGCGAGCGCCCGCCTGAAGCCCGGCGGCCTGGCGCTTGTCCATACGATCGGCGGCAACCGGAGCCGGACCGAGGCCGACCGCTGGATCAACAAGTACATCTTTCCCGGCGGCGTGATTCCGTCCGAAGCACAGGTTGCCCGCGCCAAGGAAGGCCTGTTCGTGCTCGAGGACTGGCACAATTTCGGCCCCGACTACGACCGCACGCTGATGGTCTGGGAGGCCAATTTTCTCGCCGCCTGGGACGAGTTGAAGCACTACGAGGGGCTGGACGAGCGCTTCTACCGGATGTGGCGCTACTACCTCAACAGCTGCGCCGGCGCATTCCGCGCGCGCGGCCTCAACCTCTGGCAGCTGGTGCTCAGCCAAGGCGACCTCCCGCGCTACCAGCCGGTTCGATGAGCGAAGCCGACTGGTCCGAACACCGTGCAAGGGTGCAGGCGATGGCTGAAGCACTCGCCGATTCGACCGGCCCTGTGCGCCTTCGAAAATCGACCAGCAACCTGTTCCGGCCGCGCGAGGATTCCGGGCGAACCGAACTCGACGCGGCGTCATTGAACCACGTCCTCGAGATCGACGCCGACGCCGGTTACGCCGACGTCGAGGGCATGACCACCTATGTCGACCTGGTCGATGCGACCTTGCCGCTGGGCCTGGCGCCTGCGATCGTGCCTGAGCTCAAGAGCATCACCGTCGGCGGTGCGGTCACCGGTGTGGGCATCGAGTCAGGCGGATTCCGCTATGGCCTGGTGCACGATACGGTGCACGAGATCGACGTGCTGGTCGCCGACGGTCGCGTGCTGACCTGTTCGCCCGACCAGCGACCGGAACTGTTCCACGGTTTTCCGAATTCCTACGGCAGCCTCGGATACGCCACCCGGGTGCGCGTCGGTCTGATTCCAGTTCAACCCTTTGTCCAGCTCGAGCACACCTGCTACCGCGACCCGGAAGCGGTGTTTGACGCCATCGGCGCCGAATGCGCGGAACCGACCTGCGACTACCTCGACGGCGTGTACTTCGGCCCGGGCGAATTCGTGCTGACCCGCGCGCATTTCGTCGACGCACTTCCGACCGGCACCGAGACCAGCGACTACACCTGGATGCGCCAGTACTGGCAGAGTCTGCGGACCAACAGCCGCGATTGGCTGACCATCCACGATTATCTCTGGCGCTGGGACACCGACTGGTTCTGGTGCAGCAAGAACGTCGGCGCGCAGTTCCGCCCGATTCGTTTGTTGCTGGGACGAAAGCGACTCAACAGCGTCACCTACCAGAAGATCATGCGCGCCAGCCGCCGCCGGCCCCTGAGCCTGGTGCAGTATCTTCGTCCACGCACCGAGTCGGTGATCCAGGACGTCGACATTCCGATAGCCAATGCGGCCGCCTTCCTCGCCGATTTCGACGCCGGAGTCGGCATCCGGCCGGTCTGGATCTGTCCGTTCATCGTGCCCAACGACCGGTTCTCGCTTTTCCGGCTGCGAACCGACACGCCCTACGTCAACTTCGGCTTCTGGGACATGGTGCGTTCGAACGAGCCCGACGGCCATTACAACGCGCTGGTCGAGGAACTGGTCGCACGGCACGGCGGCAAGAAGAGCCTCTACTCGCGCAGTACCTACGACGAGGCGACGTTCTGGTCGGAATATGACCGTGCGGCCTACCAGGCGCTCAAGCGCGAATGCGATCCGAGCGGGCGCTTTCCGGGCCTTTATGAAAAGGCCGTTCAACAGGAATGAATGCCATTCGCAGGCGCGCTGCCCGCCTGCGTCGGCCGGCCGACGGTCGCTATACTTGGAGACCGCTCGCCCCACTCCCAACGAATCGGAAAGCCAACATGAAGACACCCCTGCGTCCCGTAATATTGATTGCCGTCGCATTGATGCTTGCGACGCACACCATTCCGGCCCAGGCGCAGAAGATCGGCGACGAGGCCTGGCTGGACGCGATGGAGTGGCGTCTAATCGGACCCTGGCGCGGCGGGCGGGTCACGGCGGTGGCGGGTCACCCGGCCGACGATCAGTTCTACCTGATGGGCGCGACCGGCGGCGTGTTCATCACCCGCGACGGCGGCAAGAGCTGGGAGGCGGTCGACGATGACGTCTTCGGTACGGCCAGCGTCGGGGCCATCGAGATTGCGCGTTCGGACCCGAACGTGATCGTCGTGGGCATGGGCGAAAGCCCGGTCCGGGGCGTGGCCGCCAGCCACGGCGACGGGGTGTATCGATCAACCGACCGGGGCCGAACCTGGACCCACCTCGGGCTCGACGGTGCGCGCCACATCGGCGAGGTCGCCATTCACCCGACCGATCCGGACACGTTCTGGGTCGCGGTGCAGGGCGCCGCCTACGGGCCGACCGAGCAACGCGGCGTCTACAAGACCGTCGACGGAGGCACGACTTTCGCGAAGGTGCTCTACGTCGACGACACGACCGGCGCAACCGACCTGCGCCTGGATCCGAACAACCCGAGAATCCTTTATGCCGCCATGTGGGACTGGCAGCGCATGCCTTGGGCGATCCGCTCCGGCGGCGAAGGTTCGGGCATCTACAAGTCGGTCGACGGCGGCGAGACCTGGAACGAGATCGGCACAGACGACTTTCCCGACCTGATGGGCAAGATCGGGATCGCCCCGTCGGCCGCGAAGCCGGGTCGTGTCTGGGCGGTCATAGAAGCCAAGCCTGAAGATGGGCAAGGCGGCGGCGTCTGGCGCAGCGATGATTACGGCGAAACCTGGGCCAGGGTCAACGGTTCCAGGCGTGTCCAGGCCCGCTCGTGGTACTACATGCACATTTTTGCCGACCCGGTCGACGAGAACACGGTCTACGTGCTCAACGCGCCGTTCATGCGCTCGGTCGACGGCGGCAAGACCTTCGAACAGATGGCCCAATCGATCCACGGCGACCACCATGACCTGTGGATCAATCCCGAGAACCCCGACATCATGATCGGCGGCAACGACGGCGGCGCGGCAATCAGCTTCGACGCCGGCAGGACCTGGTCGTCGCAGTACAACCAGCCGACCGCGCAGTTCTACCGCGTGGATGTCGACAACGACTATTTCTACCGGCTCTACGGCGGCCAGCAGGACAACTCGACCATGGCGATCCGCTCGTTCGGCGACGACGGCGGCATCGGCCGGGACGACTGGATGCGCGTGGCCGGCTGCGAAAGCGCGCACGTGGCCTTCGATCCGGACAACCCGCGCTACATCTACGGCGGCTGCTATCTCGGGCAGATCGAGGAGTTCGACATGCGTACCGAGACCAGCCGCGACATCCGGGTGTACCCCGAACTGTCCTTCGGCATTTCGCCCAGCGAGCGCAAGTACCGCTTCAACTGGAACGCGCCGATCGTCGTCTCCAGGCACGATCCAGGCGTGATCTATCACGCCGGCAACGTCGTGCTGAAATCCGTCGATCGCGGCCAGTCCTGGACCGAGATCAGCCCGGACCTGACGCGCGACGACCCCGAAACCCAGGGGCCGGGCGGCTTTCCGATCACCAACGAGGTCAGTGAGAACTACAACACCGTCATGTACCTGGCCGAAAGCCCGCACTCGGCCGACACGCTGTGGGCCGGCACCGACGACGGGCTGGTGCACGTCACGCGAGACGGCGGCGAGAACTGGGCAAACATCACGCCCAGGCGCGCCGGCGACGGCATGGTCAACACCATTGCCGTCAGCCCGCATGAGCCCGGCAAGGCGTATGTCGCGTTCACCAAATACAAGTACAACGATCATGAGCCCATCATCTACGTCACCGACGACTTCGGCGGCAGCTGGGACGAGATCTCCGGCGACATCCCGGACGGCCACTGGGTGCGCGTGGTGCGCGAAGACCCCGAGCGCGAGGGCCTGCTCTACGCCGGGACCGAGATGGGCCTGTTCTTTTCGTTGAACGCGGGGAGGAACTGGCAGCGCCTGCACGCCGGCGACCTGCCGGTGGTGCCGATCACTGACCTGAGAATCCATCGCGGCGACCTGGTCGTGTCCACCCAGGGCCGGTCGTTCTGGATCCTCGACGACCTGTCGCCGCTGCGCCAGTTCGATGCCGATCACGCCGAGGCATCGGCGCACCTGTACGCACCGGCGACCGCCGACATCCTGCGCATCAACGGCAACAACCCGGCCGGCCGGGGCGAGAACCCGCCGATCGGTGCGATGCTTTATTACACGCTGGCTCAAGAGCCCGATCTCGAGGAAAACACGTTGGTCATCGAGATCGTCGACGGCGACGGCGAGGTGGTGCGTACGCTCGAGTCGAGCGCCGAGACAGGCGTCGATGGCGGCGGGTCCGGTTCCGCATACGCGCTGCCGGCGAAGCAGGGCCTGAACCGCGCGGTGTGGGATTTTGCCGCCGATCCGCTCGCGCACGAACTCGACGACTTCGTCATTGCGTCCGGCGGCGACAGAAAGATCGACGGCTACACCGCCGCCCCCGGCCAGTACACCGTGCGCCTCAAGCTCGGCGAGACGAGCGTCGAGCAGCCGCTGACCGTACGCTTCGACCCGCGCCAGGAATACGATGCCGGCCATCTTGTCGAGCAGCAGCGGCTGGTCAAGTCGACCTACGCCATGCTCGATGAATTCCAGCACACCCTGATCGGGCTCAGGAAGATTCGCGAGCAGGCGAAGATCAAGCATGCCATCTTCGAAGACAAGGGCGAGACCGACAAGGCCGAGGCCATGCAGGCCGTCATCGACGCCGTCGACGAATGGGAAAGCGGCAACATCGCCACCGAGCGCGAGTTCTTTCAGGACGTCCTCAACTGGCCCGATCGCCTGTTCACCGACCTGCAGTTCCTGTACTCGACGCTTGACGGCGCATTGCCTCGGGTGACCGAAGGCATGAAGAAGCGCCACGCAGACCTGGAAGGCCGGTTCGAAGACGCCATGAACGCAAGGGACGCGGTCATGGAGGGGTCGGTTGCGGCGGCGAATCGGACCGACGATGACATTCTTGTCGTCCCTGAAATGGGTCCGGCGAGGTAGCGGGCTGACTCGGTATACTCGGCGCATGGCGAATACTCAGCAATATCGAGCGCCGTTCCCGCCCGGTCGATCCGAGCCGTGCTTTTGCGGCAGCGGCCGCCGTTTCAAGCACTGCTGCGGCAGCGCCGACCCGATGCGGTCGGTGCCGCACGGTATCGATATCGTCGAGGACTTCCTGTCGCCCGACGAGTGCCGGGAATGGGTCGAGTTCGCTGCCGCCCGCCCGTCCGAGCGGCTGAGGGTAATCGACTGGAAAGCCGCAGATCCGAGCGTCGCCCGCAAGCTCGACGACCGTCGCGTCACCGAGCGCGTACACATGGGTGACGATCGCGACGCGCAGCTGCGCGAGCTCGTCGAGCGGATCTACGTCTCCACCATTGCGTCAAGGCTCGGGCGCAAGTTCGCCTGGTTCGAATCGCCCCAGGTGCTCAAATACAACGTCGGCGGATTTTACGAAGCGCACGCCGACGCCGATTCCTACGATGCGGAGCGTCGGGGCTGGTACCACCACCTGGACCGTGATGTAAGTCTGTTGCTCTACCTCAACGACGACTTCGAGGGCGGCGAGCTGCAGTTCGAATACTTCAACTTCCGCATCCGGCCCAGGCCCGGAATGCTGGTGTGGTTTCCCTCCGACGCGCGCTATTTCCACCGCGCCAATCCGGTTCAGTCGGGCACCCGCTACGCGGTCGTCAGCTGGGCCGCATTGTCGGATACCGAAAAGCTGCATGACGGCTTGCCGGACCGGGCCGTGCTGCTCGACCCGAAATTCCTTCCGGCCTCGATGCGGCAGCCGGAAGCGCGCTAGCGCGCAGAAGACCGGGAACTGGCCTGACTTCACCGGAACAACGCAACAAGGATTGATCATGGGTTTTACCGATACGCTCTGGGAGCGCAATCGATCGCTTTACGATGCAATCCTCGAATTGCCGTTCAACGTCGAGCTGTGCACGGGCGACCTGAGCGAGGACCGCTTCGCCTTCTATGTCAAGCAGGACTCGCTGTACCTGGCCGATTTCTCCCGGGCGCTGGCCGTCACAGGCACGCGGACGCCGGACAACGACGCCCTGGGCTCTTTCCTGGAGTTCGCCGGCGAGGCGGTGTCGGTCGAACAGGCGCTGCACGACTCGTTTCTCAAGCGATTCGATGCGTTCGTGGACGTGCCGAAATCGCCGGCCTGTTTCGCCTACACCCACTTCCTGATGTCGACCGCGACCAGTGAAAGTTATCCTGTGGCCTGCGCGGCACTGCTGCCGTGTTTCTGGATCTATCGCGAAGTCGGCCTGCACATCCATGCGCGCGCGTCAGCACCGAATCCCTACCAGGACTGGATCGATACCTACGCCGGCGCGGAGTTCTCGGCGACGGTCGACCGGGCAATCGAATTGACCGAGCAGGCGGCCGCCGCGGCCGGTTCGGCCGAACGGGAGCGGATGGCCAGGGCCTTCTTCGAATCGACCCGGCTGGAGTGGATGTTCTGGGATTCGGCCTACCGGCTGGAGCAGTGGCCGATCTGAGACGGGAGCCCGAGGGCGACACGAGAGCTGCCATCACGCGAAAATCCGGAGAGCAAGCGTTGAAACATGCCACGCACGATCCGCTTCGAGCGCAACTCAAGTTTCTGGCCAATCGTTCGGCGCCGCTGGTCTACGTCCCTTCGAAGGGTGGCGGGGACCGGACCGAGCACATGGGCAATTATCGAAATCACGAGGTCGAAATCCACGATGCGCGGGAGCAGCTGCCGGCGACGGATCTCGATCGCGAAGGCTTCGTCTTGCTGCATCACGAAAGCGCCGTGGACGACTTCTACGACGACGCGGCGTTGAGGTCCACTTACCATTCAGAGCTTGTCGACCTGTTGAAGCGCGTTACCGGCGCTCGGCGCGTGGAGGTCTTCGACGACACGCGACGCAGCTCTTCGGTGTCCAAACAGCAACAACACGGCGCCCGGGATCCCGCCAATATCGTCCACAACGATTACACCCACGATTCCGGCCTCCGGCGGCTCATGGATTTTTTCAGCGAGTCGCCGGAAGAAGCGCAGCGTCTGAAACAGCGGCGTTTCGCGATCATCAACGCATGGCGCCCGATCGGCGAACCGGTCGTCGATCATCCCCTCGTGCTTTGCGATGCCAGGACCGTCCGCGACGCCGATCTTGTGCCGGTGGAGCGGCGAGGAGAGGACCGGACAGGAGAGCTCCAGGTTGCGCTGCACGATCCGGGGCAGCGCTGGTACTACTACCCCCGAATGAACCGTAACGAAGTCCTGCTGTTCAAGACCTACGACTCGGCGTTGGACGGACGCACGCGTTTCACGCCCCACTCGTCGTGCAAGGACCCGCGCGTGCCCGATGACGCGCCTCCCCGCGAAAGCCTCGAGACGCGGTGCCTGGCATTTTTCTAGAGACCACCGTTGCTGGCAGTCAGGAGATGGCGTGTTTATACTTTGCAGAGTCCACACCATCACTGGCCGCCATTTGCAGTGCCTCCTGGCGCAATACCCCAAACAGGATTTTCAAGATGAATAGATGGAAAACATTCATGCTGCTGGCATTGTTCAGCTCGATTGTCGTGGCCCAGGCCGTGGCTCAGGACAATTCGGAGCAGCAACTGAAACAGGAAGTGATTGCATCGGTGGACGCACAAGCCGATGCGCTCACCGATCTGAGCGATCGGATCTGGAGTTTTGCCGAAATCGCCTTCCGGGAGTCAGAGTCGGCCGAGGCATTGATTGAACACGCGGCCGCGCACGGCTTTGCCATCACGCGCAACGTCGGCGGGATACCCACGGCCTTTGTCGCCGAGTACGGTAGCGGCGATCCGGTCATCGGCATCATGGGCGAGTTCGACGCTCTTCCCGGCCTTTCCCAGGCCGCGGTTCCCGAGCGATCGCCGATCGAGACGGGCGCGCCGGGACACGGCTGCGGTCACAACGTGTTCGGTTCGGCCTCACTCGGCGCCGCGATCGCGATCAAGCAGCTCATCGAGGCCGGCGACATCGAGGGCACGATTCGCTTCTACGGCACGCCGGCCGAGGAAAAGTTCTTCGGCAAGCTGTGGATGATCCGGGCCGGCGCGTTCGACGGCGTCGACGTGATGATGGACTGGCACCCGGGCGATGAAATCGAAGCGTCGGTGCAAAGCTCGCAGGCGCTGGTGGACTTTCTCGTGGAATTCGACGGCCAGGCCGCACACGCGGCCGCCGATCCATGGAACGGACGCTCGGCCGGCGATGCGCTGGAGCTTTACGCGCACGGCATCAACGCCTATCGCGAGCATGTCAAGCCGACCGTGCGCATTCATTACCACATCATGGACGCAGGCAAGGTCGTCAACGTCGTGCCCGATTACGCAAAGATCTGGGTGCGGGTGCGCGATCGCAGCCGCGAAGGCATGGCGCCGGTCTACGAGCGGGTGCAGGCGATGGCCGAAGGTGCGGCGATCATGGCGAACGTCGATCACAAGGTGACGCTGATCTCGGGCGTGCACGAGGTAATGCCGAACCGAACCGGTGGCGCGGCGCTGCAGGCCAACCTCGAAGCCCTCGGCGGCATCGAATACACCGAAGCCGAGCAGCAATTCGCGATGGAGATCCAGAAAGCCACAGGCAAGGCGCCGGTCGGCATGGATGCAGAGGTCAGGTCGCTCCGCGAAACGCAGGAGAACCCCAGTGGTGGCTCCACCGACGTGGGCGACGTGAGCTACATCGTCCCGACCATCCGGCTGCGCGCCCCGATCGCCGGCAAGGACGTGCCCTGGCATTCATGGGCCGTGGTGGCCTCGGGCGGCATGTCGATCGGCCACAAGGGACTGACCTACGCGTCCAAGGCCCTGGCGATGACCATGATCGATCTTTACGAAGATCCGGAACTCGTCGCGGCCATCAAGGCCGAATTCGCCGAGCGCAAGGGCGACTACGTCTACGAAGGCATCGTGCCGCCGGGCCCGCCGCCGCTCGATTTCGAGCAGTAGACCCTTCTGCGCGATCAATCGCCCGCGGTCGAGTCCGTTTGGCTGCTCGCGGCATCGGCCAGCGCCGCTCGCAGGTGGGCCAGCCAGAACTCGGGCGGATGCTCCATTGTGCTCCGTCCCACGCTGATCTCGCAGATGCCGTGGCCGTTTTCGTCGATGGCGCGCGGCTTCGGTAACACGATCACGTCGTGTCGTTCGGCGTAGTCGGTGATTGCACGGGCCAATGCGTCCCGGTCACGGTTGATATGCAGATGGAACATGGCTGACTGAGGCGTCGCCGGGTTCGTCACCACGCCCGGAATGCCGGCCAGCATCGGGCCGAGCTTTCGCGCGTAGGCGACCGCATCGGCAATGCTGGACAGGTTGTCGTCGAAGCCCTGTTCCGCGGCCAGGATGTAGGGATAGAACGAAATCAGGTTGCCGCCGGCCCGCCGGCTCCAGATTCTCGCCTCGGCAATGAAATCGGTTTCTCCCGCCAGTACCGCGCCGGCGATCCCGCCGATGTCCTTGTAGAGACTGACGTACACCGAGTCGGCCAGCGCGCCGATCTCGGCCAGGCTTCGCCGGTAATGGGCAGGGCAATGCCAGAGACGGGCGCCGTCGATGTGCAGGGCGATATCGTGCCGGCGCGCCCAGTCGGCCTGGGCCTGGAGATCCTGCCACTCGGGAAGCTGGCCGCCGATCTCGCGCATGGGTAGTTCCAGCACCAGTGCCGCCAATGCATCGGGCGCCTGTGCTTGCAGGTGGGCGTGCGTCAGGACTTCCCGGGGGTGACCCAGCAGTTGCCCCGCGAGCCCCCAGAGCTTCCGGTAGCCGTCCTGCTCGTGCAGCACCAGGTGCGAGGTTGGATGCAGGCCGACCGTGGTCTTGTTGCGCCTGTCGGCGTGAATCCTCAGCGCGATCGATTGTGCGAGAACGCCGCTGGGCAGGAACAGGGACGCGGGCTTGCCCAGCATGTCCGCGACCCTGCTTTCGAAATCCTCGATCAGGGCGCCCGTGCCGTAAACGTCGGGTGCGGGTTTCTTCTCGGCTCGTTCAGCGAGCTTCCGCAGCGTTGTCGCCATGGATTCCGTGGGATGACGAACGATACTGTCTGTCACGTGGGTTTGCCCCTTCCGGCGTAAAAACGGGTTGTCGTCGGGTACCAGGTTCAGGTCCGCCGCCCGACAGGGGCGGCTGGCGCCGAATCGCTGGACCCGGCGCGGCCATCCGCTTCGGCGTCAGTCCTCGCGGTCGATTTCGCCCAGCATGACTTCCACCGCCCTGGCCAGCATGCGGTCCTCCCCTGCGGCGATGAGATTCGGATCCGGGTATATGCTCACGTCGGGATACGTGGTCTTGCGCTCCAGCCAATCGCCATCGGGATCCTTGATGCCGAGGCGCGGCGTGCCGGCGCGGATGTCGCCGGAGACCAGGGTTTCCCATCCCGCATAGGTACAGGTGCCCGTCACCGGCGTGCCCACCAGCGTGCTGATGCCGAGGTTGCGCCAGGCCGCCACGAAGCAGTGGCCGTCCGAATAGGCCGCCTGATTGGTCAGTGCCACCGACGGTTTGACCCACTCGGTGAGGGGTTCCCCCTGGGCCTGCCGACCGTTGGGGACGTTCCACATGTACTGCCGCCCGGTAAAAAGCTGCACCAGCCAGTCCACTAGGTCGCCGCCTCCGTTGTCGCGCACGTCGATGACGATGCCCTCCTTGGCGAAGTGGCGGCCGAAGAGATCGCTGTAGACCCGCCGATAGGCGCTGTCGGACATCTCCGGAATGTATACGTAGCCCAGCCGTCCGTCGGAGAGCGCTTCCACCAGCTGATGTCGAGACTCGACCCACAGCTCGTGACGCCACTGCGTTTCCTGATCCAGCGAGACCGGTTTCAGTACCACGTCGTAAGTGTCGCGTCCATCGGCCAGGGTGAGGCGGATCCGCTGGTCGACGCGGTTGCGCAGCCGGGCATAGATATTGTCGTCGCGGCCTACCGGTCGACCGTCGACTGCGACGATGCGGTGGCCGGCCTCGACTCGATCGCTTGCCTTGGCCAGCGGTCCCTGGACAAGTACGGTGGCAAGCCGGACGCCGACATGCGCATCGTCATCACTCGCGTCGTTGGAGCCAGTGTGATCCAGTATGGCGCCGAGGGCGCCGGTCGGCTCCTCCGGCTCTCGCTCGTACCGGGCATAGGCGTGAGAGACGTTCAGTTCGCCGATGAGTTCGTTCAGCAATTCGGTGAAGTCGGCGTTGTTGCGAATGCCCGCGAGCTTGCCGCGGTAGTGTTCGTACATGCCGTCCCAGTCGGCCTCGGCAAGCACGGCCGGGTCATAGATTCGATCCCTCGTCGTCAGCCAGACGTGGTGAAGCATGGCGCGTCGCTCGGCATCGGCGTCCACCGCGGCGGCAAGATCGATTTCCACGGCTTCGGTCTTCGGTGTTTCTCCTTCCAGCGAAATCTTCGAAAGGTTGCCGTCGGCCAGCACGACCAGCGTCTTGTCGTCGCCGGTGATGTCCAGCGAGGCCTGCTTGGCGTCCAGGGCCGCGAGCTTCGTGGTTTTCTCCTCGCGGAAGTCGTGAGACCAGACGTCGTAGCCGCTCTCGAAGGCGCTGATGTAGTAGAGCTTCGATGCGTCGCTCGTCAGTCCGAAGTCCGCGAGGTCGGAGGAGTGTACGGTGAGCCTGGCTTGTCGTTCATGGGCCCCTTCGGGCTCGAACACCACGGGGCCCGTCGGCTTGCCGGCTGGTTTCCCCTCCTCGTCGTTTCCGGCCTCCGAATCCGCTTCCTCGTCCAGGGCTAGCTCCTCCTTGTTTCGTCGGAATCGGTCGAACGCCTCCTGGTTCAGGAACTGAGCGTGGACGTCGAGAAGTGCTCCGTGGCCGCCGTGCTGGCGTGGACCGTATCGGGCGGTCGTCCAGGCGATGAGCCCGGCATCGGCATGCCAGCTTGGACGGGCATCCATGTAGCCGGACCGGGTCAGGTCGAGCGGCGCGGACGAACCGTCGGCCGGCACCATCGCGACATTGCCGAAGAAAAGCCGGCCGTCGGGCTGGATGTCCACGGCGAGGTAGCGGCTGTCGGGCGACCAGTCGAACCGGATGTCGTCGTTGCCCAGCGAATAGTTCATGGTGTCGGGGACGACCGAGACCGACTCCCGGGCCTCGCGGTCGAAAACGCGCACTTCGGCCCAGTCTTCCAGGTACGCCACATGCCGGCCGTCGGGCGCCACCTTCGGGTGCGTGGCGGCCGCGCGCATGTCGTCGGATTGCCCGGCACCGTCGATCAGCCTGACCTCCTCGAGGAGGGTGGCCGTATGGAAATGACGCTCGTCGGGATCGCCCAGGCGGCTTTCGAAGATCGACCACTGCGCCTCGCGTTCGGCCGCATAGAGCAATCCCCGCCCGTCCGGTGTAAACGCGAGGTTCCGCTCGAGACCGGGCGTGCTGGTGATTCGTCGCGTGGTGGCGAAATCGAGCGAGGTGACGAAGACATCGCCGCGCAGGACGAAGGCGATTTCCCGGTCGCTGGGAGAGAGCAGAAACTCGGTGATCTGGCCCTCCAGCTCGGCCCGGATCACGCCGTCGCCGGTGTCCGACGCGAGCAATGTGATCGGAACCGGTGTCGCTTCTTCATCGGCCCGTGCGCCGGCGTGGTTCTCGGGAAGGACGTAGAGCTCGCCGTCGAAGCCGTAGGCGAGCGTTCCGTTCGAAGCCACGTCGAGGCCGCGCACCGGATGCCGTGTGTGGAACGTCACCTGGGTTGCGCCGGCCTCATCGTCGTCGAGTGCCTGGTGCCAAACGTTCAGGCTGCCCGAGCGCTCGGAGAGAAAATAGAAACCCCGGCCGGTAGCATCCCAGGCGGGCGTATGGTCGTTCCAGGGATTGCTCGTGAGCCGCTCGTGGCGGCCGGTGTCGACGTCCAATGACCAGATGTCGCGGGCAAAAGGTGAATCATCGTGCTTGCGGTAGAAGCTGTCGCCCTTGTGGTCGGCGTAGAGAATCCGTCCGCCGCGTGCGTTCCATCGCGCCTGGCGCGCCTCGATCGGGGTGACCTGTCGCGGTGTGCCCCCGGCCACCGGAACCTCGTAGAGTTCCGTCCGCCGCTGGTGCGGGTCGGCGGCGTGGCCGGGCAAGTCGTAGCGGGCGCTCTCGAACAGCACCGCGCCACCGTCGGCGGAAAAGCCGGTCACCACGTCGTCGGCCTGGTGGTAGGTCAGCCGCCGGGCCGGCCCGCCCGCAAGGTCCAGGACGTAAACGTCGAGCGTGCCGTTTCGGTCGCTGCCGTAGGCAATACGGCTGCCGTCCGGCGACCAGCGGGGGTTCGACTCCACCGCCTCGGTGTGGGTCAGCGGGACGGCCACGCCGCCGGCCACGTCCACTCGGTAAATGTCCCCCGCATGCGTAAAGGCCAGGACAGCGCCGTCGGGCGACAGTGCCGGGTCGCGAAGCCATCGGTCACTGTTCGTCTGTGCGTTGGAAGATGGCGCCAGAACAACAAGCAGGGCGAGAAACGGGGTCCATTTCATTATCGGTTTCCAGAAAAACGGGCGGTCGGGCCGCCGTGGATGAGCATGGCCGCTCAGGTTACGCGATTCGGCCGCGGTCGGGACAGATCCGGGAATGCCGGGCCGATCACGCCTCCTCGCTTTGTTCCACGATGAGCCGGTGCGCGGTGAGTCGCAGCGCGTTGACCCTGATGAAGCCGCGCGCGTCCTGCTGATCGTAACCGCCGGCAATGTCCATCGAGCTGAGATCCTGGTCATAAAGAGAACTCGGGCTCGAACGGCCCTCCATCAGGACGTTGCCCTTGAACAGGCCCAGCCGGACTTCGCCGTCGATCAGCTCCGACGACTTTCGGAACGCCGCCTCGATGAAGTCCATCTCGGGCGAGAACCAGAAGCCGTTGTAGATGATCTCGGCGAAGCGCGGCGACAGCATGTCGCGCAGACGGCGCACTTCGCGGTCCATCGCGATGCCCTCCAGGTCGCGGAGCGCGGCGTGCAGAATGGTGCCGCCGGGTGTTTCGTAGACGCCGCGCGACTTGATCCCGACGAAGCGATTCTCGACGATGTCGATACGGCCGATCCCGTGACGCCCACCGAGGTCGTTGAGGTAGCCGAGCAGCTTGACCGGGTCGGCGATCTTCGTGCCGTCGCCGAGGTTCTCGACCTCGACCGGCTGGGCGTCGGTGAAGCGCACCACGATGTGGTCGGCGGTGTCGGGCGTGTCCTCCAGCGCGCGCGTGAGCTTGTACATGTCGGACGGCGGCGCGGCGTCGGGGTCCTCCAGCATGCCGGCCTCGTAGGAACGGTGCATCAGGTTCTCGTCGCTGGACCAGGGTTTCTCGGCCGTCGCCTCGACCGGGATCTCGTGCTCGGCGGCGAAGGCGAGCAGGTCGCGCCTGCCTGCGAAGCGCGCGAGGAATTCCGGATCCTTCCACGGCGAGATGATCTCGAGGTCCGGCGCCAGCGCGGCGAACGCAAGCTCGAAGCGCACCTGGTCGTTGCCCTTGCCGGTGGCGCCGTGGGCGAGCGCGGTGGCGCCGACCTTGCGCGCGACCTCCACATGCCGCTTGGCGATGACCGGCCGCGCAAGCGCCGTGCCGAGCAGGTAGCGATCCTCGTAGACCGCGTTCCCGGCAATCGCGGGCCAGATGAAATCCGTGACGAACTCGTGCCGCAGGTCCTCGACGAAGACCTCGCTCGCTCCGGTCTGGCGAGCGCGCCGCTCGATATCCTCGAAGTCCTCCAGCTGCCCGACGTTGGCGACAAAGGCGACGACCTCAAAGCCCTGCTGCAGGAGCGTCTTGAGGATGCAGGCAGTGTCGAGACCACCGCTGTAAGCGAGAACGACTTTCTTCCGGGTCATGATTTTCTGCTCGATTGGGGAACCATCACAGGATAAAGCCGCAGCGCCGACAAAAAAGCGCTTCCGTGGCCGGTCCGGGAAAAAGTGCCCGATATCGTTGCTTTCGCTTTGATTGTCAGTGCGTTACCCTCGAGCGCATGATTGATGAAACGCTTGATCCTGAAAGAGAAACAGCCAAAATTTCGCCCCTCGATCCAGGATCCGTCGAGGTCGTCGAAAATGCCGGGGGCAAACTTGTCCCGCTGGACCCGATCGGCGCCGAAGTGCACGGAATCGACCTGTCGTCGGAGAGTCCGCCGTCGCCCGAGGTCGTCGATGCGCTGGAGCGGGAGATGGCCCGGCGAGGCTTTCTCGTCTTCAAGAGCGACACGCAGGTATCGCCGGAAGACTTCCTGCGCGCCAGCGCCTGGTGGGGCGGCAAGGAACTGCACAGCACGCACGGCGTTCATCCGGCCACGCCCGGCGGCAACAAGCACATTTTCCGCCTGTCGAACGACCCCCGGCACGGCATCCCGGGCGTGGGCCCGCAGTGGCACAACGACGGCAGCTTCAACACCGATACCTTTTCGCACGCCGGTTACCACATCGTCCGGCCGGCCGAAAAAGGCGGCGGCACGTACTTTGCGCACCAGGGTGCCGCCTTCGATGCGCTTCCGGCCGCGCGGCAGGAATTCTGGCGTCGCCTTTCGTCGGTGAACTCAGCCTCCGGCGTCGTTCATCCGGCGGTGCACGAGCATCCCGTTTCCAGGTGCGAAAGCATCTGGCTGCACCTGGGCATGACGGGGGCGGTAATCGAAAAGCTGCGGGACGGAGACGGCTTCCGGTTGTTGAATGCCGAAGAACTGAAGCAGCTGTGTCACGAGTACAACGACATTCTCGACGCGGGCCTGAACAACGGCTACGCGATTGCCTACGAGTACCGGGCGCACGACTGCATCTTCATCGACAACCTGGCCGTGGCGCATCGGGCCTCGGCCGAAGCGCACCTGCCGGCCGAGCAACAGGGCTTGCGCATCATGCATCGCAGCACCGTTCGCGGCGTCGACGAGTTCAGGCCCCACCATGGCTTGCCGCTGCACCTCGATATCCGCGGCCCCAGCCCGCTCGGCGCGGGCGTATGGCAGGCGGGCGGCATCGGTTTCCGGTGGGACGACGGTATTCCGATGCAGAATTGATTGCGCGGCGTTTCGATCACTCGTTCTTGGGCAGCATGCTGAGTTCGAAGCGGAGATCGGTGACCGCGCCTTCGGCGTCGACGGTGACGACAAAACCCTTGTAGTAACTCAGGAAGTCGCCGTTCAGGAAATACCAGGTGTTGCCGACGTTCTGAGTCGCGTCGACGGGCACCGACTCGAACTGGTCCCTGCCCATCACTTCGCGCAGCATCGACCTGAACTGATCCGCGGACCCTTCGTTCAGGCGGAATGCAGGATTGATGAGGCCGTCGAAAGCGTCGAGCGAATCGTCCGTGGAGAGATAAGAGAGTCCGAAGATCGGCACCAGGCGGTCGCCCTTGATCCAGACATTCAGGTCGTCGCTCAAAGCATTGCTGCCGGGCAATGCGCCCTCGTAGCTCGCGATCAGCGAGTAGCTGATCCTGAACACCGGCGCCGACAGGATCGTCTCCGCATCCGGTATATCGACCCGTTCCAGGCTGAGTTTCATGTCATCGCGAAACATGCGCTCGACCACTGTTTCGCTTTGCGAATCGGCCGGTCTTCCGAAAACGATCGCGGCGGCAATCACGTCTGCGAGTGCGAGGACAACGACAAGGGCTGCTTTTTTCATGATTCCGGCTCCCGGTTTCAAGTGTGGGTCGTGGCCATATGCCGACGCTCGGCATCTGGGTCTCGAACAGCTAATACGAGAATCCCGTGCAGGTGAAGCCAGCCGTCATCGAATGTGTGGCATTTTGATCAGCTGTCGTAGTCGATGGATCGCGCCCGAGTGACGGTAAACCAGGAAACCGCAGCCGACCGACGCATCACGCAGGTGTTGATCGCCATTGGCATCATCAACCTGGTGCTGGTGTTGCCGTTGTGGTGGCGCGAGGGTGCCTGGGGCAGCGCCTGGCTGGTGCCGGAACTCGGCCTGCTGCCGCTGCTGGCGCTGTGGCCGACGGCGCGGCGGTCCCGGTGGCTGCCCTGGGTGCTTGCGGCCATGCTTGCGCTCGCTTTCGCGGCACTGCTGGGCGATGCGCTGGTGCGCGCCGTGTTCAGCCGCCCGCTCAATATTCTGCTGGATCCGTGGTTGCTGCGCGCCGGATTCCATCTGCTCGACGGCAGCCTGGGCACCGCCGCCGCGGTCCTGGCCGCCTTGCTGGCAGCGCTTGGCATCGCCGCCATCACGATCGCGATGCGAGCACTGGTGCTGCGGGTAGCCGGGGCCGCGCCGCGGCAGACGCCCCTGTCGGTGGCGGTGATTGCGGCGGTCGCGGTCCTGGGGCTTGCCGGCATTTTCCTGGCGCCGGCCGAGAGCGTCGTCCGGCCGGCGCTCGCCGAGCTGGTGCAAACGCAATCGCAGCAGGTGCGCGCCACGCTGGCCGAGCGCGAAGCGTTGCTGGCGCGGGCCGGGTCGAAACGCATGCAGGCAATGCCGATTCCGGCGCTGGCCGGGCGCGACGTGATCGTCGTGTTCGTCGAGTCCTACGGCGTCAGCGCGCTGGATCAGCCGCGTTATGCCGGCACCCTGGGGCCGGTGCTGCAACGTTCCGAAGCGCGCCTGGCCGAGGCGGGCCTGGGCGCAGTTTCCATGCGCATGCAATCGCCGATCCGCGGCGGCCAGTCATGGCTGTCGCACGCGAGCGTGCTGAGCGGCCAGCCGATCGACAACGACTACTGGTACTCGCTGCTGCTGGCCTCGGGGCAGGGCTTCCTGACCGACGATTTCCGATCGACCGGCCACACGCCGCTGGTCGTGGCGCCGGCCATCGTGCGGCCGTGGCCCGAGGCGCGCGCGCTGGGGTTCGAAGATGTCTATCCGGCCGCGGCGCTTGAATACGGCGGTCCGAAGTCCGGCTGGGTCGGCATTCCGGATCAGTACACGCTGCATCGCTACAGCCGCCATCTGCGGCCCGCGCACGCCGGTCCGGTATTTGGCGTTCTTCTGCTCATCAGCAGCCACGCGCCGTGGTCGCCCGGCCCGCCGCTGGTCGACGACCGGGACCGGCTGGACCGGGAAAATCCGTGGCCCGACTGGCAGGTTCCGGAAACCGACCCGCTCGCCTACTGGCGCGATACCGACCGACTGAGAGCCCGCTATCCCGAGTCGCTTGCCTATAGCCTGGAGGCGGTGTTTTCCTGGGCCGCGCACGATCTGCCCGAAGACGCGCTGCTGATCGTGCTGGGTGATCACCAGGCCGCACCGCTGATCACCGGCCACGGCGCCGGTGCCGACGTGCCGGTGCACATGATCAGTTCCGATGAATCGCTGCTCACGCGACTGGCGGATCGTGATTCGGGCGACGCCGGGATGAGTGGCGGTCTCTCGCTGCCGCCTGCCTCGTCATCCAGCCCGGGGCTGGAAACCCTGCGCTTTGTCCTGCGAGAGCTGCCTAATCCGCAGATAGATTAGCAGCGCTGAATGAACTGGTATCCGGAGGGCGATTGGCACTAGACTCGCTCATCGACAGCCCGAGGGAGGGCGTTTCATGCCATACGTCAAGAGCGCGGTGTTCTGGTTCATCGGCCTGCTGGCCATTCTTCTTATCGGGTTCTGGAAATCCTACTTCTCGATCATCCTGAGCGGTCCCGACAGTACCCATCACTTCCACGGGCTGGCTATGCTGGCCTGGGTGCTCCTGCTGATCAACCAGGCCTGGCTGGCCCGATCGAAGAAACTCGACCTGCACCGCAAGACCGGGAAACTCTCGTATGTGATCGCGCCACTGGTCGTGATTTCCGGCGCCATGGTTTCGTTCCACAACATCGCGCAGTTCGAGAATCCGCTGACGCCGCCTGCGCTGAGCATCTTCCATCTCGGGCTGTTCTCGGTCTTCGCCTACGCCGTGCTCTACGTGCTCGCCATGGTCCACAGGAAAAGCGTGCACTACCACGCGCGCTACATGATCGCCACCGCGCTGGTGTTCCTGGTGCCCGGCCTGTCGCGGACAATGGGCCAGTACGTGGCCCCCAGCGGCTTTCCGGCGCTGGATTTCTACCAGTGCCTGTACGTTCCGCTGGCCATCAGCCTGGCGCTGGTTGCATGGGAATGGCGCACCGGACGCGTGCGCTCGCCGTTCATCGTGTTCTCGGTATTGTGGGCTGCAATGCTCGTGCTGTGGCATGTGCTGCCGCACCTGACCGCGTGGCAGCGGTTCACGGCATGGGCGGCGTCGGTCGGCGGCTGAGCCGCATCGGCCCTCGGCGCAAAAGCCGCCGTCAGCTCGATGATCCCACCGGCGAAGCGAGGTTGATGTGCTGGAATGATCTCCGGGCCCGGTATCGCCGCCTCCATGTCGCTGAGCTAAGATGAAGCCTGTGGCGCTTTGACTCGTGGCTTGGAGAAGACCAATGAAAATTACCGTACTGGGCGCTGGCGCCGGGGGCACGGCAGTCGCTTTCGATTGCGCAAACCACGGGCACGAGGTTCGCCTGTTCGACTTTTCGCGGTTCTCCGACAACATCGCCGCGATTGCCGCGCGGGGGGGGATCGTCGCTGAGGGTGATATCGCGGGGTCGGCCGACATCGCGTATGCCGGCCACGATATCGACGAGGCGCTCGAAGGCGCAGAACTGATCTACGTGGTCGGGCCCGCCTACAGCACGGAACCGTTCGGCGAGGCGGTGGCAGGCAAGCTGCGCGCGGGCCAGACGGTCATCGTCACTCCCGGTTCCTGCGGCGGCGCATTGGCGTTCAAGAAAGCGGCCGGGCTGGCGCTTGAAGACGACGCGATTCGTGTCGCCGAAACGTCGACGCTGCATTACGCGGTGCGCCTGATTGCGCCGGCGAAGATTCGCGTGTTCCTGAAACTCAGGGCCGGCAACCTGCTGGCGGCGTTGCCGAATACGCATACCCGGGCGGTGCTGGACCTGGTGTCGGATGTGTATCCGGGCATGGAGGCCGCCGGTAATGTATTGCAGACCAGCCTTCAGAACGCAAATCCAATCATCCATCCGGCGGTCACGCTCTCCAACGCCGCGCGGATCGAGATGACCGGCGGCGACTTCCTGTTCTACGAAGAAGGCGTGAGCGATTCGGTCGGACGCCTGATCGAGGCGCTGGACCACGAGCGCATCGCGATCGGCGAGAGACTCGGCCTCACGGTACTGCCCGATCCGGTAATGGGCATGCGCCAGGGTTATATGCTCGAGCACAACTACGGCGCCGCCTATCGCGAAGCGCCCGGGTTCAAGGGCATCGGGGCGCAGCCGCAGCTGGATCACCGCTATCTCAACGAGGACGTCGGCTACGGCCTGGTGTTCATGTCCGCCCTGGCCGAGCAATTGGGCGTGAACGTCCCGGGAATCGAGGCCGTGATCGCGTTTGCGTCGATCGTCATGGCCAGGGACTACAAGGCCGAGGCGCTGCGGACGCCGGCTGCGCTCGGCATCGCGAATCGATCGGCCGAAGAACTGGCCGACCTCTAAGGCAAACGCGCCGAACAGTGCGCAGCTCGGATGGGCGAGGAGCAGTTTCCATGACGCAGGTTAACAATCCAGTTCTTTCCCCGGCCCGGCAGACGGTCGGGCTGCTTGCCTGGCTGGCGCTGAGTTTTCTCACGGCCTGGGTCGGCGCCGTCGCCTCGATCAGCGCGCCGACGTTCTACGGTCAATTGACCCAGCCCGACTGGGCGCCGCCGGCCTGGCTGTTCGGGCCGGTCTGGACCACCCTGTTCATCATGATGGCCGTCGCCGCATGGCTGGTGTGGCGCCGCGGCGGTTTCGGCGCCCGTCGCGGACCGCTGCTGTTGTTCCTGGCCCAGCTGGTCTTCAACGCTCTGTGGAGCTGGCTGTTCTTCGGCTGGCAGCTGGGCGGATGGGCGCTCCTCGACATCGTCATCCTCTGGCTGCTGATCGCTGCCACCATCGCGACATTCTGGCGCACCAGCCCGCTGGCCGGCTTGCTGCTGGTGCCCTACATCGCCTGGGTCAGCTTCGCCGGCGCGCTCAATTACACCCTGTGGCAACTCAACCCGCAGCTGCTGGGCGGATGATGCGTTCGGCGGTTTTTTGTAATCGGGTGTAAGAAACAGGCCTGCCGTTCGTCTTCAGGGGTGCATTCCAAAGGAGACGATAATGCACCTGCACTCAATGTCAGACGCCTCACCGCCAATGCTTCGGGAGTCCGCCGCCGGTATCGATGTCGACGCGCTCGTGACCGCGCACGGTCGCGACGTGTTCAGGGCCGCTTTCCGCGTGAGCGGCGACGGTGCCCAGGCCGAGGATATCCAGCAGACCGTGTTCATCCGGCTGCTCGAGAAACCGCCGCGCCAGGCCGTCGATAACTGGAAATCCTACCTCTGTGCGATGGCGATCCGCGCGGCGATCGACGAGCTGCGCCGGTCCCAGCGCTGGCAGCGCCTGACCGGGTCCTGGCTGGCCAACCGGGTTTCTTCCGATCCTCAACCCGCCGCGGCACTCGACGATCAGCTCAGAGCGCAAAGCCTGCGGATGGCGCTCGGGCGCATTCCAAGGCGCCAGGCCGAATGCTTTGCCCTCAGGTTTTTCGACGGCCTGGAACTGGCCGAGATCGCCGAGGCCTTGTCGATCACGCCCAACGCCGTAAGCGTCTCGCTCAACCGTGCAGTCGAGGCCATCCGGCAACGACTCGCCGCCATCGAATCCAGCGCACAGGAGACCCAGTCATGAACAGCCATTCCATCAATGGATCGAACAGCGATCCGATTCAGAACTACGTCGATGCCGTCACCGGCCAGCAGCCCGATCCCGCGCAGACCGAGAGCGCCCAGCGCAGGCTGCGGGCCCGCCTCGAAGGCGAAAAGACCGTGGCCGCGGGCGCCGGAACCGGCTGGGGCTGGGCGACAGCGGCCGCCGCCGCCGTGTTGCTGCCGTTACTGCTGTGGATGCCGGGGACGAACAGCGCGCTGGCATTTTCGGATGTCCAGCGACATTTCTTCGGTTTCCGGACGTTGACGGCCCAGCTGACGACAACCGTGGGTGGAAACGAACTGGTGGAGATGACGATTCGCGTCGATGACCAGGACCGGACCCGCCTGGACGCAAGCGCCGGCTTTACCTACGTGATCGACCCGAGCCGATCGATGATGCTGCAGCTATTCCATGAACAACAGCGGGCGCTGCTGGTGCCGCTGGGCGGGCTCGATGCGTTGGACGACGGCGCCGGCGTGGACTGGCTCGCCGACATCCGCCAGTTCCAGGGTCAGGCCGAACTGCTCGACGAGACCACGGTGATTCGCGGTCGGACGGCTTACGGCTTCAGCCTGAATGCCGGCGGCACGGACATGACGCTGTGGGCCGCCGAAAGCGGCGAACCGCTCGGGCTTCTGATGACCGGCCCGGGCGGACTCGAAACCCGGATGGACTTCGAGTTCGACCTGCCGCTGGACGATGCGTTGTTCTCGCTGAGTCTTCCTGAAGGGTACGGGCTGCTCGCCCCGGACAGATCGGAGCCGCTGCGGGACTGATCGTCACCTGACACTGTGCCGGCCCCTGCGCCGGCACAGCGTCGACCTTCGAGCGCGGACGCGCCCACCCAGGCCGGGCGGGTTCGAGCCGTCGCTTTCGTTGCCCCGCTGCACAGTCCCGCCGGCATCTCGCGGGTCACCACGAACGGCACGCGTACCCACTCCCCATCGATTGCTTCATTCGAAGAAGATCGCCGGCCCGTTCGGAGCCACGCCTGCCCTGTTCAGCTGTCGGCCGAGTCCGGCGATTGACAAACCCCGGACGGTTTGCTACTGTACTAATACACCTAGGACAGTACACACAGAGAAGCCGAGATGTCCCGAACCGTTCCCCTGATGCTCCAGCTCAGCGCCGCCGACCCCCGCACCATCACACGCCAGATCACCGACGGCATCCGGCGCCAGATCGCGGGCGGCCAACTCGAGGCCGGCGACCAGCTGCCGAGCGTGCGCGGATTGGCGAAGCAGCTCACCGTAAACCCGAACACCATCTCGAAAGCCTACGGCGAGTTGGCCAGTGAAGGCTGGCTGGATTCGCGCCAGGGTCTTGGCCTGTTCGTGGCCGAGGCGCGGCAGCGGTATTCCGATGCCGAGCGTGAGCGGCGGCTCGATCGGGCCATCGACACTTTCGCGGCGGAGGTCATCGGCCTGGACTACACCACGGCCGAAGTGCTGGAACGCCTGGAACGCGAGCTCGCCCCGATGCTCGGCGGCAATCAGGGCAAGCGCACGGCCTGAAGACACCATCGAAAGGAATCAAGCATGTCCACACCCGAACTCAACGTCGTTCCGAGACAGCAGGCCGATACCGCAAGCGCATCGCGCTACGTGATCGAAACGCAGCAGCTGACATTGCGCTACGGCCGGAAGACAGCGCTGAAATCGCTCGACCTGAAAATCCCCCAGGGACGGATTCATGCCATTGTCGGCGCCAACGGCGCGGGCAAGACTTCGCTGTTTCGGATTCTGCTCGGCTTCCAGTCGCCCACGTCCGGTTCGGCCAGCATCCTGGGCCGCGACTGCGGCGCGCTGAACGAGCACGACCGCGGTCGCATCGGGTTCGTCAACGAGGAGCACAACCTGCCTGCGTGGTTGCGGATCCACGAAGTCGTGGCGATGCAACGCCGGCTGTATCCACAGTGGAACGAGACCCTTTATCGAAACATCGTCGATCACTTCAACGTCGAGTCCGAGCAGCGCGTAAGCGAACTCTCGCGCGGCGAGCGCGCCGGCGTGAACCTGGCGATGGCAATGGCCCAATCGCCGGAACTGCTGATTCTCGACGAACCCACGCTTGGCCTGGACGTGGTGGCGAAGCGCGCCTTCCTCGAAGCGGTGCTCGGCTCGGTGGAAGACAGCGATTGCACCATCATCTATTGCTCGCACCAGATGGAAGAGATCGAGCGCCTGGCCGACAACCTGATCGTGATGGAGCGCGGCGAGCTGATGCACATGTCGCCGCCCGACGAGTTCTGCGAACGCGTCACGCTGTGGGTGGCGGAATTTCCGTTTCTTACCGCTGGCGCAGAATCGTTGCCCGGCGTTCTGCAGGTTCAGCGCATCGATGGGCTGTTCCATTTCATCGTGCTGGACCAGGACGAGCAGTTCGGTGCAACGCTGGAGGAAAAAGGTGCACGTCGCGCCTGGCAGGGGCCGGTTGATCTCGACCGTGCCGTGAATGCCTTTCTCACCCGCAACCACGCGCGACCGCTGCCTGCCGACGCCGCCGCGAACCGGCAGACCGAGGAGGATGCCTGACGATGAAAGATCTTTATTTTTCCGAATTGCGGCGCTTCAGGCTTCCGGCGATGCTGGCCGCGGTGGCGAACCTGTTGCTGTTGATGTTCTTCAACCGGCTCGAAGACTTGCTGCAGGCCAGCACCCTGCACGGCATTTTCCTGCTCATCTATACCCTGATCGGCCTCGGCCTGGCCATCATGCAGGTGGGCGCTTACCGCAAGCCGAGCCAGTGGGCCTGGCTGATCCACAGGCCGCTGGCGACGTCGAGGATCTTCGCTGCATTGGCGCTTTCGGCACTTACGGTGCTGGGGGTCGTGATTGCGCTGCCGCTGTTGATGGTCCTCGTCGGAACCGACGTCAACAGTACCCGCGTGGTCGACGTTCGGCACTACTTCTACATTGTCCACGTGCTTGCTTTCGCCATGATGGCGTGGATGGCAGGGGCGCACGCCTGCGTAAGCCGCAGCCGCTTCGCGATTGCGGTTCTGTTCGCACCGATCCTGCTGGCTTTGCACATGGTGTCGGTGTTCGCGCTCCTGGTGCCGGTCGGCCTCGCGCTGGGCTGGCTGACGTGGATTACCCTGAAGAGTTTCCGAGCCAATCGCGAGGCACCGATACGAGGCACCGGCACCCTGCTGCTGGGCGCGCTGCCGCTTCAGATCGGCTTGTTCCTGTTGTGTATCGTCGTCATGCGCTTCGCACTGGTCAGCGGCGGCATCCTGCTCGGCATCGATCCGCTGAACACCGATTACCCGCCGAGGGGCGGCCTGATCGAAACCGAGCGCTCTGAGCCGTCCGAGGAGATCGCCTGGGGACTGTCCGAAAGCCGCGATCCGCGGGCCGAATCGTGGCGGCAGCAGATGCCGCTGCTGGAGCCGCTGCGCTTCGGACCCTGGTTGAAGCGTTTTCCGGTGCGCCACCAGTTCAGCAGCCTGAACCTTCCCGGGGGGTGGTACGACAAGGAGCATGAAACCGCCTGGACCTTCAGCCATGACCACATGCTGTTCCTCGGGCGCAACCCGGAAAGCGGCGCGGCCAGGGGCGTATTCGGTCAGGAAGGCGCAGGCGACGAAACGCCATTCGAACATGTCCCGGTGGTGGCCGAACACGGTGACCTGCTGACCCGCGACGCGTTCTATGGCATCGACGCCGAAACGCAGGAAGTCGCGCTTCGATACCGCCTTCGGGATGGTGAAACCTTCACCGGGCTGCCGCAACGCGAGTTCAACCGGATCATGCTGTTGACCAACCAGCGCTTGATCGTGATGCGCGAAGACCACCGGGCCGCCGCCGCGATACCTCCGCTGCTGCCGGACTGGGAAGTGGAACTTCCGCGAGGCCCGAATCACCTGCAGTCGGTGACCGTGGCCGAGTTGATGAATGGATGGCTGACCTCGTTCGTCTACGGCAACGGAATGCGCCAGATCGGCTTCAGTCAGTTCAGCGAGGTGGTTCCGCCCTGGCAGCAGGTGCAGTTCATCGATGCCGACGGCCGAGGGACGGTCGTGGCGGAACGCCGGATCAACGCCGACTTTCCAGCAATCCAGCGGACCTATTGGTGGATCTCGCCCCTGCTCGAAACGCTTACCAGCATTCCTGAAGCCACGCTCGACAAGGGGCTGACCTGGCCGATGCGGATCACGCCGCTCCCGGATGCAAGGGTACTGTGGCTTGCCGCCGCGTTCATGGTGCTGCTTGCGACAGGTCTCGGCTGGTGGTGGACGCGCAATAGCCCGATGAGCAAGACGCGACGTCGCGTGTGGCTGGCAAGCTGCATGCTGCTCGGCATGCCGGCCTTCCTCAGCCTGGTGCTGCTGGAACCCCGGAGCCCGGGCGCATGAGAACGATCCCGGCCGTGACGCTGGCCATTCTGGCTTTGCCGTTTTTCGCATGCGCCGATGACGTCTCGACCGAGGCCGCGATTGCGGCCGCCAAAGCGACAGCCGAGGCCGCCGATCGTCCGCCCATGCATCCGCGCGATGATTTCCTGAAGTCGGCCGATGTGCGCGGGATCGAGTTGTCGCCCGATGGCGCGTGGCTGTCGTTCCATCGCGACACGGGCAGTGCGCTGTCGCTGTTCATCCGCAACGTCGACAACGGTCGGGAGCATCGCGTCGTGGCCGACAGCGAGGGCGTGGACGCGCACTGGGCCGGGGACGGCGAGCGCTTGTGGCTGGTCCACCAAGACGGCCTGGGCGTTCATGACACGACCACTCGAACCGGGCGCCGCGTTTTTCGGTTCGATGAGCGCCGCCAGCAACGCTTTTTTGGCCTGGATGCCAGGGCGGTGCACCACGTGGTTGTATCGGAGAAAGTGGCCGTGGACGGCGAGTGGCGATATCGATATCTCGGCGTCAATGCCGACGGCGAAATCACTTCGGCCCTCGAAACCCGAAAAGCGCTGCTCGACGTCTTGCTGGATGAAAACGGCATGGTTCGCTATGCCGCCGGGTACGACGGCGACAAATTCGACACGGTGACCTGGCGCATCAGCGGCGAGGCGCGGGAAGAACTGATGCGCTGCCCCCTGCCGGAGCGCTGCCAGCCGGTTGCGTTCCGGAGCGACGAAGGCATCGAAACGCTATGGTCGCTGGCCCATGACGGCGGCGACCTGAAATCCCTGCAGCGCTGGTCGGCCAGTGATCGCGAATGGACGATGCTGCATCGAGACCCCCGCGGCATTTCCGGTGCACGCTCTGTGATCTTCAATTCCGACCAGACGGACTGGCTGGCATTGGCCTATCGACCCGATCACGTCGCATGGCACGCCAATGACACCCGGGAAGGGCAGGTGGTGTCAGAGGCTATCGCGTTTCTCGCGCGGGCCCTTCCCGGCGCGAACCTGGACTTCACCATTGCAGACGCGGGCAGGCGCTGGCTGGTGCGTGCCGCTCGCGCCAACTGGCAGCACGACCGGTATTTCGTGTTCGACCAGCCGGCGCGCGAACTGAACGAACTGTTCGCCGCACAGCGGCGTGGCCGGATTCCTCACGGCGAACTTGCCGAAGTGCTGCCGGTGCGCTGGCGCGCCGAGGATGGATTCAAGCTGCATGGATACGTTTTCCTGCCAATGGGCGTGGACCTGGGCACGGCTCCGCTGATCGCGCAGATCCACGGCGGTCCCTACGCCAATTCATCCGGAGAGTCGGATCCGGCCACTCAGCTGCTGACGAACCGCGGTTACATCGTTTTCAAGCCGAACTTTCGTGCATCCACGGGATACGGTGTGGAATACGTCAAGGCAAGCGCGGGCAGGTTCGGCAGGGAAGGCGTGCTGGATGACATTCTTTCCGGCATGGATTACCTGCTGGAAAACGGCATCGGCGATCCCGAACGGCAAGCGGTCATCGGGCATTCCTTCGGCGGTTACGCCAGCCTCATGGCCGTGACCCATCACCCGCAACGTTTCGCCTTTGCCGTGCCCTCTGCGGCTCCCGTCGATATGGCCTGGACGATGCAGGACATCGCAATCGAAGGCGGCAGCGCCCTGTCGGAGGATGGTCCCCCGCTCGAGGTGCTTTTTTCCGGCTATAGCGTGCCGTACGGCGATCCCGAATGGCATGCGCGGATGCGGCGGGATTCGCCGATGGAAAATGCCGGCGATCTGGAGATACCGGTGTATCTCTGGGCGGGTGCGCGGGACGATCGCGTGGCGGTGGAAAGCCTGGTGCGCTACGTCGCCGAAGCGGGCCCGGGCGCGCGGCCCCTTTTCCTGATCGACCCGGAATCCGGGCACAGTCCACGCCAGAGACTCAACTCCGAAGCGCTGGCCTGGCTGATCGAATTTGCCGCCAACGAGCACTTCGGCGGTGGCTTGACCCCGCCTTCGCCCCGACTGCAGCAATTCCTCGACCGCAACCTGCGCGGAGGAATGGGCGATAGAAGCCCGGGCACTGAAGCCGCGCATCGAAGCGCAGCGTCCGGGCGGTAAGCGGGAGGCCTGCATCCCCGTAGCATCCGCGCAGCGTTGTCCAGAGTTTCCGTTGCGCGGCGCGTCTACGCGCTATCCGCCGTTCCCGGCTTGGCCCGTCGGTCTGAACGCAAACCGCAAACGATCGCGCCGGCCGCCATGATCCCGAATTCCCCGTAGCTCTGTTCCGATGGATGGAAGCCATCGCCGCAGAAGCCGCCGGGACGGGCTTCGAAGTCCAGCGGAATGTGGACTGCGCGCGGATGCTCTGCCAGTACCCCGGACAGTACGCGGTCGAACTGCCTGGCACGCAGCCCAAACAGCGCGCGAAGCGGCCGGGGCAGGGCCGGGAAGTGGTTCATGGGCGGCAGGCCGCTGAAGGCGATGACGGCATTCGGCCAGTGCGACGCCAGCGCCGCCAGCAGTGCGCGGAGATCTTTCTCCCAGCGTCGCAGGCCGTGCAGCGAGATCACGTCGTTGACCCCGGCCGAGACCAGCACGGCATCGGCCGGCATGCTTTCCAGGCCCGGCAGCAGTCGCGTTGCGACCTGGCCAGTGGTCGCACCGCTGCGACCAGCGGCGGTCCATTCGACGCGACAGTCGAGCTGGCCGGAAAGATGCGTTGCGGCCCGGCCGACCAGCGCGTCGTCCAGGGTTCGAGACCCGACGCCGGCAATGATCGAGTCGCCGATGGCCAGAAGCCGGAACGCGGGCGGCCCGCGCCCGATCGCGCCTTTCGGCCCGCCTTCGGCGGCGGGGAAGCGCGCGGCTGTCTTGCGCACCCAGAGGGCCTGGGGCAACAGCAACGCGAATAGAATCCAGAAAACGATATCGCGCAGGATCATCCGTCGCCTGTCCCGTCGATCGGGGCGGGCATTCGGAAGACGTCCGTGCGTCCAGTCGCCGCGTTCAATGAATCCCTGGCGCGGAAATCGGCTCTCGCGGCGTCACCGCACCACGTGCCACTCGGTCTGGCGGCCGGCCAGGTAGATCACGCGCTGCCCGTCGAAATACGCGCTTTGCTCGAGCTTGATCTGAACGTGCTGATCGTCCCAGCTATCCAGCGGCATCATGACGTTGCCCTCGATGGCATAGGCCGTATTCGGGTGCAGCGGCCAGTCGCCGGTGTTCGGAATCGCGCCGGGCTTGTCCCACATGCCGATGGTGGGGCCGGGCGCGTGGCCGACGAAGCCGATCGGGTGGGTATAGATGTTGTGCAGCCACGGCTCGTTTGTCATCGCCCGCTGTGCGGCCTCGAGGATCTGGTTGCCGCTGCGGCCGGTGACGAATTCGGCGGTAAGCAGATCCTGCCAGCGATTGCCCTCGGCCAGTGCCTTCTTGAGACCGTCGGGTACGTCGTCCTGGCCGGCCTTGAGCACGTAGCCCATTTCCTGCGTGTCGGTGCAAAGCTTCAGGTAACAGATGCCGACGTCGGTATGCAGCACGTCGCCGCGATGAATGACGCCTTCGACGCCGCAGAAATCCGACTCGGCGGTGCATTCCTCGCCCGGGCGCTGCACGTTGACGTACGGCATGAACCAGATCGGCAGGCCCTGCGATTCGAATTTGTCACGAATGAACCAGGCAACGTCGTCGGTGGTGGTCACCCCGGGCGTGATCACGCGGTTGGAGAAGGCCTCGGCGATCACCCCGCGGGCCAGCGCGACGACGTGCGGATAGACCTCGAGTTCCGCCTCAGAGCGCGTTTCCATCCAGCGAACGACGAGATCCTCGGCCGATACCAGCCGGTCCTCGAAGCCCTCGGGGAGCACTTCGAGCAGGCGCTTGTGCAGGCCGTGGCTGAGGCCGTCGGCTTCCGGCCAGGTGCGCGAGGTATTGATACCGATGCTTTCGGGGTCGCGCTCGGCAATCAGTTCGCCCAGCGCCTTCCACTGTTCGTCCAGGTCGCCGCCGGACCAATCGACCTGGAAGGGCTCGCCCAGCGGGTAGCGGTTGACGCTGAGAAAGTCGACCCCGCCGTCGGCGTTTCGCGCGAATATCAGCATGGTGGTGCGGCGCGCGGCGAACGACGGCTGCGGCACCAGCGTGAAGTACACCGGGTCCTCGGCGTATTCGCGGTTGAGCACCAGCCACATGTCGAGCCCGCTCTCGTTCATCAATTGCGGCAGCAGGTTCTGCAGCCGATCGGCGACCATCTGGTTTTCCGGCTCGATGCGGTCGCGCTGCGTCAGCACCGCGGCGCCGGGCTCGACAATGCGGCCCTGGCCGGGGGAGTGGTCGTCGGCGGTTGCCGGACCGGCCATGACGCCGGCGAAAGCGATGAGCGGAATGGCCGCTGCGGTTCGAATCAGTTTCAGCATTCGGGTCTCCAGTGCCTGGGCTCAGCCGTCGGTGTCTTCGTCGGCGGGTGGTTGTTCGTCCTGGTCCGGGTCGGTGGGCTGCGCATCGTTGGCGGCTTCCGGATCGTCGCCATCTTCATCCCCGTCCTCGGTCACCTCGGCCTCGTCGGATTCCGGCACCGGCTCGACTTCCGGCGGCGGTGGCGGCGGCTCGACCATCTGGCGATACTCGCCCTCGGTCAGGCGTGAAGCGTCCTGCAGGAACGCCGCCACTTCCCAGACCTGCTCGTCGGACATCCGGTCTTCGCCGCGCGCCGGCATGGCCGACATCTTGATGCCGTTGCGTACGACCCAGAACGTATAGGCCGGGTCGTGCGCATGACGGGTCAGCGCCGGTGGGCGCGGATCGAAGCTGTCGGAAGGCTCGCGGCCGGGCCGGCCGTGGCAGCCGGCGCAGCCCTGGTCGTAGCTGACGGCGCCTGCGCGGATCATTTCCTCGGCGTCAAGCGGCGGCACTTCGAGCTCGTCCGCGCGCCGCTTGATCGAGTTGTAGCGCAGCGTGGATAGATACCAGTGGGTGACGGCGTTGTGGCCGGTCCCGACCGACACGTCGTAGTAGCCGCTGTAGGCATATGCAATGGCGCCGCCGATGACGATCACCGCCAGCACCAGGGCGGTCTTGAGGAACCTGGTAATCGCTTTCACAAATGTCTCCCGGTCTTGTTGTTTCGGCCAATGGTACGCGAATCCGTGGTCGAATCCGACTGGCGCGCCCGGCATGAGCGGGTTGAGTACACTTCACCCCATCCAAACCTAAGGTGGCGAACGCATGGCCGGCGACAAGCAATACAGCATCTGGATCAACGGCGAGCTCAAGCCCGAGGCGCAGGCGCAGGTGTCGGTATTCGATTCCGGCTTCGTGCTCGGCGACGGGGTCTGGGAGGGGGTGCGGGTCGTCGGCGGGCGGCCGGCGTTCCTCGACGCGCACATTCGCCGGCTGGCCGAAGGCGCCAGGGCGTTGCTGCTGGCGGAAGTCCCGAACGCCGACGAACTGCGCAGGGCGGTGGCCGAGGTGATCGAGGCGAACAAACTGGTCGATGACGCCCACCTGCGCATCATGCTGACGCGTGGAGTCAGGCGCGAGCCCTACCAGGATCCGGCGCTGGCCGGCTCGGGCCCGACCCTGGTGATCATTCCCGGCCATCACCCGGTGACCGAACAGGCGCTGACGCACCCGCAGAAGCTGTTCACCGTGCACGTTCGCCGCGGCGCGCCCGACGTGCAGGACCCCAAGCTCAACAGCCACAGCAAGCTCAACTGCATCCTGGCCTGCATCCAGGGCAACCTGGCCGGCGCCGACGAGGCGCTGATGCTGGACCCGGACGGCTTCGTCGCCACATGCAACTCCACGCATTTCTTCATCGTCAGGGACGGGACGGTGATGACCTCCGACGGGCGCTACTGCCTGGGCGGCATCACGCGAGGTCACGTGATCTCGCTGTGCCGCGATCTCGGTATCGAATGCCGCGAGAAGCCGTTCAGCCTCACCGAGGCCTACTCGGCCGACGAGGCGTTCACCACCGGTACGCTGTCCGGGCTGAGGCCGGTCGGCGAAATCGATGCGAGAACGATCGGCAGCGGCGCCCGTGGACCGGTGACCGAGCGGCTGCAGCGCGCCTACGCCGACCTGCTGGCAGGCGAAAGGTGAGCCCCGACAGCACCCATCCGCTCAGAATCGCGATGTGGTCCGGGCCGCGCAACATTTCCACGGCCATGATGCGCGCGTTCGAGAATCGTCCCGACTGCTCCGTTGCCGACGAGCCGCTGTACGGCGCCTGGCTGGAGATGACCGGCGAGGACCATCCGATGCGCGACGCGGTCATCGGCGCAATGGAAACCGACTGGCGCAGGGTCACCGAGGCGCTGACCGGTCCCGTGCCGCAAAGCCGGCCGGTCTGGTACCAGAAGCACATGACCCATCACCTGTTGCCGGAGATGCTGCAGCGCGACTGGCTATCGAAACTTGTGCACGTGTTCCTGATCCGCGATCCGGCGGCCGTGGTGGCCTCCTACCTGAACAAGCGCGAAACCGTGTCGGCCGAAGACATCGGCGTGCCGCAGCAGTGGGCGCTGTACCGGTTCGTGACCGAAGAACTGGGCCAGCAGCCGCCGGTGATCGATTCCGGCGAGTTCCTGGCCGACCCGGAAGCGCATCTTCGAGCCCTGTGCGGGCGGCTCGGGATCGATTTCATGCCCGAGATGCTCGCCTGGCCGCCCGGCCCGCGCGATACCGACGGTCCATGGGCGCCGCACTGGTACCAGCGCGTATGGGCATCGACGGGCTTCGGCCCGCCGCCCTCGGAGACGCCCGAATTGACCGGCCGCGCGCACGACGTCGCGTCGTGCTGCAGCGCAACCTACGAGCGCCTGCGCGAACATCGGATGCGGCCGGCCAGATCACGCTGATCAGGGCGTGCAGATCTCGAACCCGTCGGCGACGACCAGCCCCGGCACGATTTCGAGCGGGGCTTCGTCGAAATTGTCCATGGGATTCGGATCGCCGGTTGCCGCGGCCACTTCGGCATTCATCGTCAACGACTGCGCGCCTGCATCCGGTACCCGTATGACCACGCCGATCAACGCCTCGGCCCCCGGTGCGAGTGTTCCAAGATCGCAGTCGATGCTCGAACCGATGTCCAGACAGATCGGATCGCTGATCGAGGTCACGACCGAACCCGCGATCGGGATGTGCGTGACCGCCACCCCTTCGGCCGGGTCGGGGCCGGCATTGGACACTCGAAGCCCGTAGGCGTAGTCGGCAGCCGGTGCACTTCTGTCGGTGCACAGCACCAGCTCGATTCCGGCGTCGGCGCTTGGCGCCTCCACCGTCACTGAGAATGCGACGGCGCCGGAGGTGTCATCTCCGCCGTTGGCCGTACCCCCGTCGTCGGTCAGCGTCGCCTCCAGCTGCGCGGTTCCGCTGTTGCCCGACAGGGTGAAACTCAGCTCGCCGGCGGTGCTGATGGCCGCGGCGCCGGAAATCACGCCGCCTGGATCCGACACGGTCATTACCGCATAGCCGTCGATCTGCTGGGTCTCGTTTGGCCCGAGGTTCACGTTCTGAGGCCAGTTTGCTATCGACTGAAGACCCGACGTGCCGGCGGAAAAGACCGGATCGGCGCCGGAGGTAAACGCGGGCGCATCGTTGACCGGGTCGACCGTGATGCCGACGCTCGCGGTATCGCAGGCGCTGTCGGTATCGCAGATCTCGTAGACGAACGAGTCCGAGCCGAAGAAGTCGGCGTCCGGTGTGTAGTCGAACGTGCCGTCGCCGTTGTTGACCAGGCTGCCATTGGTCGGCGTGCTGCAGGTGCCGCAGGCAGTATTCGCCGATGATGGATCCAGGTTGCCGTCCGTGTCGGTGTCGTCGGACGCGACATCGATGGTTTCTGCGGTGTCTTCGTCGGTCGTGGCGTTGTCGTCGTTGGCCGTTGGAGGTTCATTGACCGGTTCGCATGCGTCGCCTACGCCGTCGCGATCGGTGTCAGTCTGTTCGGCGTTAGGCACGTCCGGGCAATTGTCCTGCGAATCGGGTACGCCATCCAGGTCGGCATCGGGCGCGTCCAGCACGGTAATCCCTTGCAATGCCGGAAACGTGGTATTGGTTGGCGTGCCCATTCCAAAATTGCGCACCACGGAATCATTCGCGGTGTCGATCTTATGGACCTGCGCCAACCCGTAATTGGTCACGAACGCATGCTGGCCATCAGCGCTGAAGGACACGTCGTAGGGGTTGCCTCCGACGCTTATGGTGCCGGCCACGCAGGGTGGAGACTCCACGGCTTCCAGGCACTCTCCCGGCTCGGTCGTGATTACCGAGATTGACCCGGAAAACTCGTTAGCGACGTAGAGCTTGCCGCCGCCGGGATGCGCCGCAATTCCCCTAGGTATGTTGCCGACCCCGATCACCTTGGATCCACCGCCGGCAACGACGTCGATCGCGGTGATCGTGGTCGAACTGGAGTTCGCGACAAATGCCGTATTACCGTCGGGCAGAAATGCAATTTGACCCGCGCCGGCGCCGGACAGGATGGGGTCACCGACCACAGCGCCCGTGGACAGATTGATTCTGCTTATTGACCCGGCACCGTTGTTACTGACGTACGCGAAGTCGCCGCTTGGCGCAACCTTGATATGGAAGGGCCTGAATCCAAGGTCAATCGGCGTGTCGTAGGTATTTGTAGTCGTATCGAGTATTTGAATACGGTTGGCCCAGAAGTCCGCGATGTACACCCGCGAACCATCCGGATTGATGTCCAGACCGAAAGTGCCTCCGCCAAGCGGAAGTCGGGCTATCACCCCGGGTACTGCTGCGTTGAGGTCCATGACACCGACTTCGCTTGGCCCCTGAACGCATTGCGAGACTGTATAGAGTCGGTTTCCATTCGGGTGGCCGACGACGTCGGTCGGTGCACAGGGGGCAAAAACTCGCGTACCGCTGAAACTTGTGGCATCCACGGGGAAGTGCGCCACGTCGTTGTTCCAGTTGCGCGCGGCATAGACGATCTCGGTTGCATGAGAGGATGTCTGGAAGCCGACGACAGCCAGAAACATCATCAGAATTACCGGTGACCCGCTTGCAGGCATTGCGGGTGACGAAGGCGCGAAACCGGCCTTTTTGCAATTCCCGCGGTCATTACGTTTAATCGGTGGCATGTCAGGCGATCCTCATGTATCAGTGAACCAACGACCGACATTGGCGGCACGTTGAGGCTTTGATCCTCCCGTCCCGAATAGCAGGTGACAGGGAACCAGGGGTCTGGCAGAATGGATATGTGTCGTGATTCCCTAATCGACGGACACGGTGCCCCTTGCATGGATAACTACGAAGAAAAGGACCGAAACGGATCAAACCGCTCCGAGTCGGAGGCCGCGTGTGTCTACGCCCATTCAAGCATTGACTGGACCGCCGACTGGTTCCCCCGCCTTTACGATGAATTGCGCGCGCTGGCCCATGCGCAGCGTCGTCGCTATCGCGATCAGGACTCACCGGGGACGACCAGCATCGTCCACGAGGCGTTCGAGCGCCTGAACCGTTCTCCCGGGTCCGAGCCCGAGAATCCTCTACACTTTTACCGAACGGCCGCCCGGACCATGCGCAGCGTTGTGATCGACAATGCGCGGCGTTCCCAGGCGGTTCGCCACGGCGGACATCTCAAGCGCGCCTCGCCGGAGGCACTTGAACTTGTATCGTTCCAGCGCAGTGACGAACTGCTTGCGTTGGATGCAGCCCTCGAGTCGCTGACCGAAGCCGACCGGCAGCTGGGCGAGATCGTGAATCTGAGGATCTTCGGTGGGCTGACGGTCGAGGAGCTGGCCGACTTGCTGGGCGTCTCCGCGCCGACCGTCAAGCGGCGCTGGAAGCTTGCCTGCGCCTGGCTCTACGACCAGCTCGAACCGAATCGGCAATGAGCCCCGGTCCGTTTGAGGATGTGTCCGCTACCGAAAAACTGATTGCCGCCTACGAGCGCATGGCCGAGTTGGCGCCCGCGGCCCGCGAGCTCGAACTCGAGGCAATCCGCGAGGATCAACCGGCGCTCGCCGGCCGACTCGAGCGAATGCTGGCGCGTGAACCCGAGGCCGCGGCGTGGCTCGAGGGTCTGGAACAAACGCTGGCCAGGGCCCTGGCTGCGGAACTCGATTCGGCCTGGGCGCCCGGTCGCGTGATCGGGCCGTATCGCCTCGAGCGGCTACTCGGCACCGGCGGGATGGGCGCGGTGTTCGTCGCACGCAAGGCCGACGGCGAGCTTAAGCGGCCGGTGGCGTTGAAGCTGGTGCCGCCGGGCTTGATCGACGGTGATGCCGAGAAGCGATTCCGGCGTGAGCGCGACCTGCTGGCGTCGCTTTCGCATCCGCATATCGCCCAGCTCCTGGATGCCGGCGTGACCGAGGCTGGACAACCCTGGTTCGCCATGGAATACATCGACGGATCGCACTTCATGGACTGGTGCCGGGAGCGGGAAAGCCGGCTCGAGCAGCGCGTCCGCCTGTTGCTGGATTTGGTCGACGCGGTTCAGTTCGCGCATCGGAATCTCGTGGTTCACGGCGACATCAAGCCGGGCAACGTGATGGTCGACGCCCATGGCCGGCTGCGTCTGCTCGATTTCGGCATTGCACGCCTGATGAGCGAAATACCCAGCGGCGAGGGGCCGCGTTATTACACCGCGCGGTACGCGGCGCCGGAACTCCCGGCCGGCGGGAATCCCGGTGTCGTCACCGACGTCTACGCGCTGGGCGTCGTGCTGCGCGAAGTCGCGGCGCTGCCCGAATCGGTTAAATCGCGTCTCCCCCGCGATGAATTGGGGTTGATTGCCGACAAGGCGATGTGCACGGACCCGGCCGATCGGTACGAAACCGCGCGCCATTTGGGCGACGACTTGCGTCACTGGCTGTTGCGCGAGCCCGTCGACGCGCGCCGCGGCGGTGTGCCGTATCGCTTCGGCAAACGCGTGCGCCGACACCCGGTGGCCAGCGCCGGGATTGCGCTCGGTTTGATGCTTCTGATTGGATTCTCGCTGTTTTCCCGGCTGCAGGCCGAGCGCTTTGCGTCCGAGCGCGACAAGGCCAGGCAACTCGCTTCGTTTCTCGAGCAGGTTTTCGTCAGCGCCGATCCCGAGCATCAACCGGGCCGGCCGATCACCGCGAGAGAGCTCCTCGATCGTGGCCGGGAGGGCATCGCCAGGAGCATGACGGATCCGGCGGTCAGGCAGGCATTTCTGTCCGTTCTGGGGCGCACCTACCAGCGCCTCGGGGAATACGAAACTTCCGGGCACCTGCTCGAAGAAGCGCTCGCGCTCGAGGTCGGCGACGCGAATGCGGTGTTCGACCTGATCCTCGAGCGGGCTGAAACTCATCGTCTGGCTGGTGAATTCGACGTGGCGGTAGCTCGCTACCGGGACGCGTTATCGCGTTCGGCGACGATGGATCCGGCGCGGCATGCGCGTGCGCTGGGCGGCTTGGGTCGTACCCTTGCCCAGGCTGGAAGGCCTGCGGAGGCCGTGCCGCTGCTGGAGGAGAGCCTGGAACGCACGCGCGGTATTCCCGGCGCCGCTCCGGGCGTGCTGGCGGACCGGCTGAACGACACCGGTTCGGCGCTGTTCCGACTCGGCCGGCTTGACCAGGCCGTCGAAAGGCTGGAGGAAGCGCTGGCGCTGCGTCGCGAGCTGGACCGCGTGGCCGGGAAGACCTGGGGAAGCCCCCGAACGGCCACGCTGGTCAACAATCTGGGCCTGATGCATTACCTGCAGGGCAGGCCCGGTGAAGCCGAGCCGCTGCTGCGCGATGCGCTGGAGAGGCGCCGGCAGATTCTGCCCGTCGGGCATCCGGACGTGGCACAGACGCTGACGAACCTGGGCCTGATGCTGAAGGATTACGGCAGTGCCGAAGCTGCTGTGGAATTTCTGCGGGAAGCCCTGGAGGTGCGACGCGCCGGGCTGCAGCCGGACCACTACCGGATCGGACAGGCCATGCTCAATCTGGCCATCGCGCTGCGGGAGTCCGGTGAGCCGACCGACGCCGAGGATTTATTTCGACAGTCGCTGGATCGACTGGCCCAACACCTCGGCGCGGACCATCCGCAGGTGGCGGTTGTACACACCGAGATGGGCACGCTCTGGCTGGATACCGGTCGGGCCGATCGGGCCGAGGCGGCTTTCCGCCGTTCGCTGGACATTCGACGTAAAAGATTACCGGGATCGCATCCCCATCTCGCCTGGAGCCTGGTCGGGCTGGGCACGGCGTTGACCGATCTCGAGCGACACCACGAGGCGCTGCCTCATCTTCGCGAAGCGGTAGCCATTCGGCAGGCGGTGCTGCCGGAAAACGATCCGTTGCGGGTGCAGGCCGAGCATGCGTTGCTGAAAGCGCAGCGGATGGTCGCGAGGATCGATCCACGATGACCTCGGGCCCGGTGCGGCAATCTGCCGAGGGTCGGCCTGATCCCGAACCCTATGCCGCAGCGGCGCTGTGCTCGAGAATCTGCTCGACCCGTCGCTGAACCTGGCGTACTTCGGTGGCGGTTTCCGGGTGCAGCTCGATGATGCGGCCGATGATGTGCAGCGCGTCGGCTCGATCCTGGTCGGTCGGCAGAAGGCGGGGTAGCGCTTCCAGCGCGGCGTCCTCGTCGAACGCGACCATCAGCGCGGCCTCCCTGGCCTTGCCGATGAACGCGTCGCGGTCGAGCACGCTGAAGCGTTCGTGCTTCATCCAGATCTCGCGGGCGGCGGTGAAGGCCTGGGCGTCGACTCGCCTGCCGGCCTTGACCGCGGCGTAGATCACCCGCAGCACCGCATCGGCGAATCCGCCTTCGTGCTCGCGCGCGGCAATCGCGGCGAGCTTGAGATCGCGCAGCTGTTCCAGCGCCCGGCGCCGGCTCGCGGCCGGCTTGGCCGAGTCGGCGTGGGTCGCCTTTTCGCCGGCCAGCGCCTGAACCAGCGGGTGGGTCCAGATGGCCTTGAAGACCTGCTCGATGGCCACGTCGCGCCGGTCGGTGGCCTGCTCGATGACGCGCTGGAACGACTCGACCATCCCGCGCTCGATCTGTCGCAGCGGGTTGTCGGCAGGAGCCTCCACGCGGTTGTCGCGCACCAGGTCGGCGGCAATCTTCACGCCGGCCATGAATGGATTGGCGTCGGAGAACAGCGTGTAGCGCAGTCGTTGCGGATGCATCATGCGGCGGATTTCGGCGCCGGCCGGGTTGGCCGCCATCTGCACCCACGGCGCCACGAGGCTTGAATACAGGCCTTCGTTGACTTCCGAAAAATGGGCCACGGCGCGGAAGGGTTCTTCGTCGGCGCGGCCGTCGTCGTATGCGCGGATATCGTCGAGCGTGCGCTGCTCGAAGTGCATGGTGTAAGTCTGGGAGGTGATGCCGAGTTCGTTTTCGGTCGCGACCTCGTCGATGACCATTTCGAACAGTCCGGGCGGCAGCGTGTCGATGAGATCCAGCGAGTTGACCAGGCTGTCGTGCTCGCGGTCTGCGACCTTGCCGGAGACGAAGATCCCCAGGTGTCCGACGTCCGGATGCACGGTGTAGACGATGGTCTGCTCGTTGGCGCGGATCTCGGCGACGTCGGAATACAGGTCGAGAATCCAGTTCAGCGCCTGCGGCGGCGGGGTGATGTTGTCGCCCTCGCTGGCGATCACGACGATGGGCGCACGGATGGCGCGCAGGTCGATGGGCGCGCCGTCGTCGTCCAAGATGCGGCCCTGGGTGAGTTTGTTCCCGATGAACAGCTCCGAGGTCAGCTCGACGATTTCCTCGCGCGACAACAGGAAATAACCGCCCCACCAGCGCTCGAAATCGAGGAAGCGCTCGGCCTCGGTGTCGACGTTGGCGTACAGCCGGTAGGGCTTGCCGACCAGCGTGTTGGCCGGGTTCAGGTTTTCGAAGTTCGAGACCAGGTTGGCGCCGTCGAAGCTGCCGGCGCCCAGGTCGGCGGTCATCGCCGAGATCCAGTTGCCCCCTGTCAGCCCGGCCAGGTAGCGCATCGGGTTCTTGCCTTCCACCCCGGCCCAGTAAGACAGCGGCGCGCCTGCGATGCCGATCACCGAGGCCAGTTCGGGCGCGTGCGCCGACAGCATCATGATCGCCCAGCCGGCCTGGCAGTTGCCGACGATCGCGGGCTTGGGTGCGTCCGGATGAAGCCTGGCGACCTCCAGAAGGAACTTGATCTCGGCCGTGGCCACGTCGCGCAGCGTCTGGTGCGGCTCCGGCTCGGGCCTGAACGACACCAGGTAGACCGGATGCCCGGCCCGCAGCGCCACGCCGACCTGGCTGGATTCCTTGGACCCGCTGATGCCCGGGCCGTGCCCGGCGCGCGGGTCGAACACCACGAACGGGCGCTTGACCGGATCGGTGGGCGCGTCGGCCGGCGGCGTGATGCGCAGCAGCAGGTAGTTGCACGGGCGGTCGAAGCCGGCGCCGTCGAGCACGGTCTCGTAATCGAACACCAGCACAGGCGGCTTGCCGGCTTCGTGATGGTCCAGTGCCTGGTTGCCGCGCTTCCTGAGCGTGTCGAAAAACAGCACCGAGCGCTGGGCGGAGTCGATGACGTACTGTGCGGCTTCGAGCGGGTTGGGCAGCATGGCGAAAATTTCCGGTAAGAGAGTCTCCGGCGCAGGGGCACCGGTTCAAGGGCTAGCATACGCCTTGTTTGTGCGGCGCACAATGATGCGCCGATTCCCATGAGCCACTCGCGACTGCCGAACGACTTGTTCCGAATAATACGTCCGGCGTCGCCCGTGATGGTCATGTTAGGTTGGATCCACTGTCAAATCCCATCCGGAGGGAAGCAGAGATGAAACGCAACGCACGCGCACACTGGGAAGGCGATCTCAAGAACGGCAAAGGAACGCTGTTCACCGAAAGCGGGGTCCTCGAGGGCCAGCAATATTCGTTCAAGACCCGTTTCGAGAGCGGCAAGGGCACGAATCCGGAGGAGCTGATCGGTGCCGCGCATGCCGGTTGCTATGCGATGGCGCTGTCGATGATCCTGGGCGACGACGGCTACACGGCGGACCATATCGACGCCGAGGCCGCTGTCGAACTGAAAGAGGTCGACGGCGCTCCGACGATCACCGCGGTAGCGCTCACGGTCGTGGCCAGAATTCCCGATATCGGCGAGGATGCCTTCCAGAAGGCGGCCGAGGCAGCGAAGAAGGGCTGTCCGGTGTCACGGCTGCTCGACGCAGACATCAGCCTGGATGCCAAGCTGCTCGATTGATATTCCGGTCGGCAAGTATTTCCGCTGAACGTAAAGCGATGAACCACGAAGGGCACGAAGAGCGCGAAGTGGAAAAGCGCGAGAAGATCAATGAATACCGCGCTCGAAAATGACTCTGCCAATTGCTTGGAGCCAGGCCTTCGCCTTTCTGCTTCGTGCTCTTCGTGTCCTTCGTGGTTGAACCGCTTTTGACTTCCTAGCGATACGCTGCGGCCTGGAGCTCGAACAGCGTTGCGTACTGGCCGTCGGCCGCCATCAATTCTTCGTGCGTGCCCATCTCGATGATTCGGCCCTGGTCCATCACCGCGATCTGGTCGGCCTGGCGCACGGTCGAGAAGCGGTGCGAGATCAGGATCAGGATCCGGTCTCCGGCCATGGCCTGGAAGTGCTGGAAGACTTCGGCCTCGGCCTTGGCGTCCATCGCGGCGGTCGGTTCGTCCAGGATGAGGATGTCGGCGTTTTCGCGCATGAACGCACGGGCCAGCGCGATCTTCTGCCACTGTCCGCCGGACAACTCGCGCCCGTCCTTGAACCAGCGGCCGAGTTGGGTCTCGTAGCCCTTCGGCAGGTCCCGGATGAAGTCGTCGGCCAGGCCCTTGATCGCGGCTGCGCGCCATTTCGACTGGGTCTCGAACTCCTCGACGTCGCCGGCGCCAATGTTGTGGCCGACCAGCCACTGGTAGCGGGCGAAGTCCTGGAAGATCACGCCGATGCGGTCCTGCAGCGCGCGCGGATCCCAGTCGCGCAGCGAAGTCCCGTCGAGCCGGATGTCGCCGTGCTCGAGCTCGTACAGCCCGGCGATCAGCTTGGTCAACGTGGTCTTGCCGGATCCGTTCTCGCCGACCAGCGCCAGGCTGGTGCCGGGCCTGAGTTCCAGGTTGATCCCGTCCAGCGCCGGCGCGTCGCTGCCGGGGTAGCGAAACGACAGATCGACGATATCCAGCCCGCGCCCCGGCTCCGCGCCCCGGCTAACCTTGCCCTCGCGGGTGCGTACCGGCTGCTCGAGAAACTCGTAAAGGCTGGTCAGGTACAGGTGGTCCTCGTACATGCCGTTGATCGCGGTCAGGCTGGCGCTGACCGCCGACTGGCCCTGCCTGAACACCATCATGTACATGGTCATCTGGCCCAGCGTCAGGCGGCCGGCCACCGTGGCCAGCACCACCCAGGCGAACGCGCCGTAAAGCGCCAGCGTGCCGACCAGCCCCAGGCCGAACGCCCACCAGCCGCGCCGGATCGTGAGCTTGCGGTCCTCGGTGAAAATCCTGCCGAAGATGTCGCGGTAACGCTGCAGCAGGGTCGGCGCCAGGTTGAACAGCTTGACTTCCTTGGTGTAGTCCTCGCGCGCCAGCACCGATTCCAGGTAGATCATTTCGCGCGTTTCCGGCGAGCGCCACTGGAACAGCCGGAACGCCTGGCCGGCGAACTTCGCTTCGGCCAGGAATGCCGGAAGCCCGCCGGCGATCAGCACCAGGACCGCCCACGGCGAGAACGCGAACAGCAGCCCGCTGAAGCTGACGATGGCGATGCCGTTCTGGATCACGCCGAAGGTCTTCTGCACCAGCGACAGCGGCCGCGTGGAGGCCTCGCGGCGCGCCCGGGTGAGCCGGTCGTAGAACTCCGCGTCCTCGAGCTGCGCCAGCTCCAGCTGCTGGGTCTTTTCCAGGATCATCACGTTCACGCGATGGCCAAGGCGCGCGCGAAGCAGGTTGTTGCAGATGTTCAGCGCGGTCTGCGAAGCGGCCATCGCAGCCACCAGCAAGGCCTCCAGCGACAGCCAGAACCAGACCGCGTCGGCAAGCGTGTTGTCGTCGATGGCGGCGACCACGCTGTCGACCAGGAATTTCCCGACGTAGGCGATGGAGGCGGGCAACAGGCCGGCGGCGAGCGTCAGAAATGCCAGCGCCACGGTAAGCCAGGGGCTGGTCGCCCAGACAAGCGCAAGCGCGCGCTTGCCGTAGGTCGCCAGCGGTCGAATCTGGGTCAATATGCCGGGCGGCTGGTCGGGGGTATCGGTCATCGCTTGAAAACGGCCCTTGTCTCGTTTGTAAACTGCGCTATGTTGACGAGTGTACGGGCCGGACGGACCGATACGTGAGGGAGAAGGCATGACCAACGGCAACAATCACGGCAAGGAAGATACCCGACCCTTCGCAGCGCCGTGTCGAAGGCTGGCCGCCAATGCGCCGCTGCGCTGGATTGCGGCCGGCTGGCGCGACTACAAGGCCAGCCCGGGGATCAGTCTTGCCTACGGGCTGATCGTGTTCGGCGTCAGCCTGGGCGTTTCTCTGCTGGCCTGGGAGCTGGGCAGTTACGTACTCGTGATATCGATGCTTTCAGGCTTCATATTCGTAGCACCGTTGCTGGCCACCGGGATGTACTCGGTCAGCCGCCAGCTCGGCCGGGGCAAGTCCGTGTCGTTCGCCCGCTCGGTCAAGCGAATGCATCTCGCGCTGCGCGACGCGCTGGTGTTCGCGCTGGTGCTGCTGGTGATCTTCCTGGTCTGGGTGCGCGCCGGGGTGATGGTGCACGTGTTCTTCCCGGCCGGTGAAAGCCACGACCTGATGCTGCTCCTGCGATTTCTGGGCATCGGGTCGGCGGTGGGCTCGATCTTCGCCCTGGTCACGTTCTCGGCCGCGGCGTTTTCGCTTCCGATGATCGTCGACCGCGACGCCGACATGGTCACCGCCTGCATTACCAGCGTCAATGCGGTGCTGCGGAACAAGCCGGCCATGGCGGTCTGGATCGCGCTGATCGTGGCGCTGACCGGGCTGGGTTTCGCCACCGCCGGCCTCGGCCTGATCGTGGTGATTCCGCTGCTCGGCTACGCGACCTGGCACGGCTACGTCGAGACCATAGACGCCGCGGCCTGGCCCGATTCGGCGACTCAAAATGAACCGGTGAAAGGCGAGCGGTGAACGGTTTTGTAGCCCGGATAAGCGCGCAGCGCGCATCCGGGGCCGAAGGCCGAATCGGGCACAAACCCCGGGTGCGCTTCGCTTACCCGGGCTACATAACCGCGCTCAGCTCGAGTGGTTCCGGCTTTCCGTGCTCTGATTGTTGTCTAGCTCTTCGAGCCTGCTGCGAAGTTTTCGGAGCTCGCCACGAATGTCATCCAGGATACTGAGTACGGCCCAGCCCATGAAGAAAAATACCGCTCCGATTATCCAGTTTTCCACTGCCAACTCCTTTTGAAAATTCCCGGGAGATTGGAAACCATAGCCCAGCCAATACTCTGACGCAATTTTTTGGGCGTTCTCCTTTTTGGCTTTTCATGACAGGCGGGCTCAGGCCACTTGGCCCGCGGCGTGGCCTGAGGCCCAGGCCCACTGAAAGTTGTGTCCGCCGAGGTGGCCGGTGACGTCGACGACTTCGCCGATGAAGTAAATTCCACGGTGGTCGCGGCATTCCATGGTCTTCGACGACAGCGCATCGGTGTCGACGCCGCCCATGGTGAC